>OGQZ01001302.1_pt1 | contig 19415 bp, 7 predicted proteins | sample 1553321 | NCBI WGS metagenome assembly OGQZ01 (sample SAMEA2579958, study PRJEB22360) | human gut metagenome | reverse complement strand
AATCATGAATAAATCTAGGTATGTTTTTTTCATTTTGGCTTGTTTATTCGGTTTGTACGTGCAAGCTCAGAATAGAACAGTGAAAGGACGCGTTCTCTCAGCGGAGGATAAAGAACCATTAATTGGAGCTACTGTCAAAATACCCGGTACATCTATCGGTGTGGTGACAGATATAGATGGCAATTTCTCTCTGGAAGTTCCCAACAAAGACAAAACATTAGTGATTGAGTTTTTAGGTATGAGTACACTAACGGCGAAGATACCTGCCAATGGGGTGCTGAATGTATCTTTGCATCCGGATACACAACGATTGGATGAGGTTGTGGTGACAGGCTATGGTAATTTTTCCAAATCTTCATTTACCGGTTCGGCAAATACATTACGGGGGGACTTGTTGAAGAACGTTCCGGTTGTATCGGTAGAACAGAAGTTGCAGGGTATGACTCCGGGCGTATCCATTTCGGGAAATTCCGGTCAGCCGGGTGCTAATCAAAGTATACGTATCCGCGGTATGGGGTCATTCAATGCATCGAAAGAACCTTTGTTTGTCATTGACGGAGTACCGGTGACTTCCGGAAGCTTGAGTGGTGGCTCGGCAGATGCCGCTTACATGAATAATTCTAAAACGAATATAATGAGTACGCTGAACCCTTCGGATATTGAAAATATAACAGTCATAAAAGATGCGGCAGCGGCTTCTTTATATGGTTCACGTGCGGCAAACGGTGTGATTCTGATAACCACTAAAAAAGGTACAAAAGGACGTGCTAAGGCTACATTAAAAATGGATGGAGGCTTTTCTAATGCTGCTGTGGAATTCCGCCCGACGTTGAATGGGGAGCAGCGTAGAGAGCTAATTTATGAAGGTTTGATGAACTTTCAGCAAGATGAGATAGCCAAGAATCCGGAGGCGGGATTGGCATCGCCCACCGAATATGCCGATTTACATATCAATGATTATGCCTCCATTCCGGAACTGGGATATACTGACTGGAGAAAGGAATTAATGCGTACGGCACATCATCAAAGTTATGAAGCGTCCGTATCGGGAGGCAATGACAAGACTACGTTCTATTCTTCATTGGGTTTTAACCGTCAGGAGGGTTTGGTGGAAAATTCTAATCTAGATAGATATACAGCGCGTTTGAATGTAACCCAGAAGGTAGGTTCCCGTGGGGAAGTGGGCGCCAATGTGATGTTCTCTCAATTGAATCAGGAAATGAATGAGGAGCGTGGATCATCTATTAATCCTTTCCTTTGTGTGGCTTTGAATACCACTCCGTCTTTTTCGGTACGTGACGCTGAAGGGAATTATGTAGGGTCATATCCCAGTAGCAATGTGAATCCGTTGCGTGATATCCGTACAGATTATAACCGTACCCGCATGACACGTATGTTTTCTACAGGCTATGCTTCGATAGATATTATCAAAGGGTTGAAATTGAAAGAAACGCTTAGCTATGATTATAATATTCAGAAAGATTCCCGTTATTGGAATCCGTTGAGTGGAGCCGGAGCTAAAAGTGGTAGTGATGCACAGACGGCAAAGGGATTTATAGAATATAGTAAATTGATTTCTTCCACTTCATTGGGATACAATACGACTATAGCACAGTTGCACCATGTGGACGCATTGATAGCTTATGAAATTGAAAATTATCAGACTGACAAAGCAATGGGGGATAAATCCAAACTTCCTTCAGATTATTTGGTGGAACCGGATAATGCAGCATCATTGAACAGCTTTGTGTCTTCTACTCAGGATTCAAGAATGATTTCTTATGTATCCCGTATCAACTATGATTATGATGACCGTTACTATATTGCTGGTAGCTTTCGTCGTGACGGCAGTTCACGCCTGTCACCCGAGAACCGTTGGGGAAATTTTTGGTCTGTATCCGGTATGTGGAATGTAGGTGCGGAAAAATTTATGCAATCTATAAAGAGTGTGCTGAGTGATTTAAAGATACGTGCCTCGTATGGTGTGAATGGTAATCAACCGGGTGCTCTTTACGGATATATGGGACTTTATTCCTACGGGCAGAATTATATGGGAGGCGGTGGATCTTATGAATCGGCATTACCGAACCCGAACCTTAAATGGGAAAAGAACTATAACTTGAATTTGGGACTCGACCTGGCATTTATCAATCGTATTTTTGTCAGCTTGGAATATTATAATCGCGATACGAAAGATTTGCTTTACAATCGTCCTATCAGTAGCACTACCGGTTTCCAAAATTATTTGGGGAATTTGGGACAACTGAATAATAGAGGTTGGGAACTGGAACTGCGTACCATAAACTTTGCCGGTAGCAACTTTAATTGGACTTCTGTTTTGAATATGACCCACAATAAAAATAAGATTGTATCATTGGATGGTAAATTGGAACAGTCTATCGAGGGAAGCTGGTTTATCCATAAAGTGGGGTTGCCGTATTCTACCTTCTATGTGAAAGAATATGCGGGGGTTGATCCTCAAACAGGAAAAGCTTTGTACTATATGAATACACAGGATGCAAATGGCAATTATGACAAAACAGTTACTACTGACGCTTCTGCAGCACAGGCAATTCCTTATAAGTCTGTGGATCCGAAAATTTCAGGAGGTTTTACCAATATCGTGAATTACAAATGGTTTGATTTAGCATTGACATTGACTTATTCTTTAGGAGGATATTCTTTTGACAAAACCGGAACCTATAATGAAACCGACGGTGCAAAAGAACAGAACTATAACTTGCCCATTTATGAATTGGATCGTTGGCAAAAGCCGGGTGATGTGACGGATGTACCCCGATTTGTACTTGGCCAAGCAGCAGGACCGCAGAATTCATCCCGTTATGTACATAGCACGGATCATTTACGGGTAAAGAACTTGACTTTGGGCTTTACATTGCCGGATCAGTGGTTGACCAAACTGGGTGTCAGTAAAGCAAGATTGTATTTCTCAGGCAGTAACTTGTTGACGTGGGCAAAGTGGGACCAGTATGATCCGGAAGTGCCTGTTTCCGGTGAAGTATTTTGTGAAACACCTCCTATGCGTACTTACAGTTTTGGAATAGAAGTCTCTTTTTAATGAATTTCCTTTAAATTAGAACGAAATGAAAAAAATATATTTATCGATTGTTGCGGCTGTATCATTGATGTTTGTTTCGTGTACTGCTGATTGGCTGAATACAGATCCTTCTACGGCAGTTCCTAGTGATGATGCCATTAAAAATATAGATGATGCACAGGTGGCATTGAATGGTATATACCGATTAGCATCCGCACATAGTTATTATGGTGATAATTATCTTTATTATGCTGATTGTCGTGGAGAAGATGTGCAGGCACGTATTAATAAAGGAGCAGGCCGCAGGGTTTCTCCTTACTATTTCTTTGATGTTACGGCGGATGATAATTTTAATATAACCCTTGTCTGGAACCAACCCTATAAAGTGATCCATCAGGCTAACAGTCTGATAGAAAAGTTGGATGCCGGAAATGCGGGGAATGCCAGGCCGGAAGAAGTGGCACGGATTAAATCGGAGGCACTGGCAATGAGAGGACTGGCTTTATTTGATCTGACCCGTTTGTTCGGTATGCCTTATACTTTGGATAATGGGGCTTCTTTAGGAGTTCCTATTGAGATTCAGACTACCTTGGAAGATCATGCTCCGGAACGTAACACAGTGGCACAATGTTACGAACAAGTGCTAAAGGACTTGAACGATGCGTTGGGAGGACTGACAAAAGAAAAACATGATGCCTATATGAATTATTGGAGTGTGAAAGCTTTACTTTCCCGGGTGTATCTGTATATGAATGACAATGAAAATGCATTGAAATGTGCAGAAGAAGTAATCAATGACAATGGGGGAATTTACCGGCTTTTTACTCATGATGAATATCCTTCTGTATGGGGAAAAGACTTCAACTCAGAGTCTTTGTTTGAATTCTATTTTACGATGTCTGAACCTTCAGGCGGTTCGGGAGGAGAAGGGGCGCCGATGGTGTATGCCGATAATGTGAAAGATTGGAATAACCTGATTCTGACAAAGGCTTATTTGGATTTGCTGAATGAAGACCCTGAAGATGTGCGCCATGTATTTCCTCATTTGCCGGAAAATGCAGTTGCAGATACATTGCCCGTAGCTGCCAAAGGTCAACCGAAATATCTGATTAAATATCCGGGGAAATCGGGCAGTGTGACCGATGCTGTTTCTACAGTCAATCCACAGGATAATGATCTTTGTATTCTCCGTTTATCCGAGGTCTATTTGAATGCTGCGGAAGCTGCTTTTAAAATCGGCAATACGGAAAAAGCATTGACATATCTGAATGCGATAGTTACCCGTGCCAATCCGGCGAAATCCGTAACATCTGCTGATCTCAGCCTGGAGCGCATTCTGAAAGAAAGACGTAAAGAACTGGTAGGTGAAGGTCATGCTTTCTTTGATTATATGCGTAATGGCAAGTCGGTGGACCGTTCGGGAGGCTGGCATCTGACTATGCCTGAAGATGCCCGTGTCATTGCTCCTTCAGACCCTAGGGTGGCACTTCCTATTCCACAAACAGAAATTGATGCTAATCCGAATATAGTTCAAAATCCTAGATAATTGTTTTGTCCATGTTAAGTTTGCCCTTCTTTTCGATGATGATATCGGAGAGAAGGGTTTTCTTTTTACAATTTATATGGTACAAAATCATATTTCGTCCGTCTTCATTTGAAAAGAAAGAGCAAAAATATGAGAATATATGGATTGTTACTGTGCGGATGGATGGCGGTATCCTTACAGGCCCAACAAATACATGATTGGGAGAATCATCATGTATTACAGATTAATAGGGAACCGGCAAGGGCTGCTTTTGTGCCTTTTGCCAAGCAGAAGGGGGATTGTTCGATGAGTCTGGACGGGATGTGGAAATTCCGGTGGACTCCTGTGCCTTCCGAACGGATAACGGATTTTTACCGCACGGACTTTAATGACAAGGATTGGAAAGATTTTCCGGTTCCTGCCAATTGGGAAATCAACGGATACGGAACGCCTATTTATGTATCGGCAGGATATCCGTTTAAAATAGATCCTCCACGGGTGATGGGGGAGCCTAAAGCTTCGTATACCACCTACAAGGAGCGTAATCCGGTGGGGCAATACCGGCGTACTTTCACGCTGCCCGCCGGGTGGAAGGCAAATGGGCAGACTTTTCTTCGCTTTGAAGGAGTGATGAGTGCTTTTTATGTGTGGATAAACGGTGAACGTATAGGTTATAGCCAGGGAAGTATGGAACCTAGTGAGTTCAATATCACCCGCTGGTTGAAACCGGGAGAGAACCAAATCGCTCTGGAAGTTTATCGGTATAGTGACGGATCTTATCTGGAAGATCAGGATTTTTGGCGTTTTGGAGGTGTTCATCGCAGTATTCATTTGGTGCATACTCCGGATATCCGTATCCGTGACTATGTAGTGCGCACTCTGCCTGCTGTTCAGGGGAATTATCAAGATTTCCGACTGCTGATTGATCCGCAGCTCAGCGTTTACCGGGGAATGGACGGTAAAGGTTATACGTTGCAGGCGGTGCTGAAGGATGCGGATGGAAGAGAAATAGTGAATATGGTTGGCAATGTGGAAGATATCTTGGATTTGGAGCATAAGGCGGCACGGATGAATGAATGGTATCCGCAACGTGGTCCACGTAAGATGGGACGTATATCCGCCGTTATAAAATCTCCGCAACGTTGGACAGCCGAAACTCCTTATTTATATAAGTTGGAGCTTCGTTTACAGAATGTAAACGGACAGACCATAGAGCAAGTGGAACAGCCGGTAGGTTTTCGTTGTATTGAAATAAAGGACGGACAAATGTTGGTTAACGGTAATTCGGTCCGTTTTCGTGGGGTAAACCGTCATGAACACGATCCGTATACGGCACGCGTGATGAGTGAGGAGAGAATGTTGCAGGATATATTATTGATGAAACAAGCCAATGTGAATGCAGTCCGTACCAGTCACTATCCCAATGTGAGCCGTTGGTACGAACTGTGTGACAGCTTGGGACTGTATGTGATGGATGAGGCGGATATAGAAGAGCACGGATTGCGTGGAACATTGGCCAGTACACCCGATTGGTACGCCGCTTTTCTGGATCGTGCGGTACGTATGGCGGAACGCGATAAAAATCATCCTTCGGTAGTGATGTGGAGCATGGGAAATGAAAGTGGTTACGGACCTAATTTTGCTGCTATTTCGGCTTGGCTACATGATTTTGATCCTACACGTCCCGTACACTATGAAGGAGCTCAGGGAGTGAACGGAGAACCCGATCCGAAAACGGTGGATGTAATCAGCCGTTTCTATACCCGTGTGAAACAGGAGTATCTGAATCCCGGCATTCCCGAAGGGGAGGACAAGGAACGGGCGGAGAACGCACGTTGGGAACGCTTGTTGGAAATAGCGGAACGCACGAATGATAACCGTCCTGTGATGACCAGCGAATATGCACATTGCATGGGAAATGCTTTAGGTAATTTCAAGGAATATTGGGATGAGATTTATAGTAACTCACGTATGCTGGGCGGCTTTATATGGGACTGGGTGGATCAAGGTATTTATAAGATATTGCCGGATGGCCGCCGGATGGTGGCGTATGGCGGTGATTTTGGTGATCAGCCTAATTTAAAGGCTTTTTGTTTTAATGGTGTGGTGATGAGTGACCGCGAAACTACGCCCAAATATTGGGAGGTGAAGAAAGTATATGCCCCGGTTAAATTGGAAATGGAAAAAGATCTTCAGGTTTTTCCAAAAGAACAAGATCTTTTAGTAAAAGAACAAGATGTTTTGCCCAAAGGATTAAGAGTTACGAACCGCAATCACCACATTGGTCTGGAAGGATATCGCTGTCTGTGGACTTTGATAGAGAATGGGAAGAAGATGGAACAAGGGGAACTGGCGCTTCCATCGGTGGCACCCGGTGAAACAGGAACGATGGCTTTGCCCGATGTCAAGATTAATAAGCAGGCTGATGTTCGATTGAATGTAAGTATAGTATTGAAAGAAGATGCTTTATGGGCGAAAGCCGGGCATGAGATTTTAAAGGAACAGTTTGCCTTGAATGATCATTTGATGGCGGTGGCTAACGGTGTACAACCGGGTAAACGTAAAAATAAGTTTTCTGTTTTGGATTTATGGAAAGATAGTTATTTTCAGGCTTTCCGTGCTCCGACGGATAATGATAAAAGTTTCGGTAACTGGTTGGCCAAGGATTGGAAGAATCAGGGATTGGATGCTCCTCAAGTAGAGGTAATTACTCCCGAAACGGAAACTCAGGAAACGAATGGCACCGTATCGAGGAAATCGGTTGTGAAATATCGTTATGCCAAAGGTAGCATCCGTGTCTCTTCCCATTATAAAATATATGTGGATGGAACGGTGGATTTGGAACAGACTTATCTGCCACAAGGAGAATTGCCGGAATTGCCTCGTCTGGGCAGTGCATTTGTATTGGGAGAAGAATACGAGAATCTTTCCTGGTACGGTCGTGGCCCGTGGGAAAATTATCCCGACCGTAAGACGTCCTGTCTGATAGGCAGATGGAGCAGCAAGGTGAGCAGTCAATATACACATTACCCCCGTCCTCAGGACAGTGGCAATCACGAGGATGTCACAGAGGTGACCCTTACCAATAAAGAAGGGAAAGGTATCCGTGTGACAGCCATAGACCGGCCATTTTCATTTTCGGCCTTATATTATACTGTGGATGATATTTATAAAGCAACTCATGATTGTGACTTGAAACCACGAAAGGAGATTATTCTCAGCCTGGATGCTGCGGTTTTAGGTTTAGGAAACAGTAGTTGTGGTCCGGGAGTGCTGAAGAAGTATGCCATTGATAAGCAGAAACCTCATACTTTGCGGGTACGTTTCAGTCTTATTAAATGACATATGGCAAAAGGTGTGAATGAGCGACACATCTTTTCGGGAAGCAGTCGGAAAAATAGAATTAAATTAAAAATCAAATATCAAAATGAAAAGAACAACAACTTTTTTATCACTCCTTGCTTTATCGGCAGGTTTGTTGGCGCAATCTTCCGTAAAAACAGAACGCCAATACTTGTCAGGACGTGGCTGTGATGATATGGTACAATGGGATTTCATGTGTACCGGTGGTAATAATTCCGGAAAATGGACGAAAATCGGAGTACCTTCTTGTTGGGAGCTGCAAGGATTCGGTACTTATCAGTATGGCATGAAATTTTATGGTAAGGCTTTTCCTGAAGGAGTAGCTGATGAACAAGGTTTGTATAAATATGAATTTGAGTTGCCTGCCGAATGGAATGGTAAACAGATAGAGCTGGTATTTGAAGGCTCTATGACTGATACGCAGGTAAAGATAAACGGTCGTAAAGCCGGCTCCATGCATCAGGGAGCTTTTTACCGCTTTATTTATAATGTGAGTGACCGGGTATTCTTCGGATCGAAAAAAAAGAATGTACTTGAAGTAACTGTAAGCAAGGAAAGTGCGAATGCAGGGGTTAATTTGGCAGAACGCCGTGCTGATTATTGGAATTTCGGAGGTATTTTCCGTCCTGTGTTTATCGTGGCGAAACCGGCTCAAAATATAGATCGTCTGGTAATAGATGCGAAGGCGGATGGGAATTTCTATGCCGATTGTTTTCTGAATATGGCAGTAGAAGGTGCTAGGGTACATACTGTCATAACAGATGTTAAAGGGAAAAAAGTGGCCGAAAATACTTCGGATGTCCGTACAGGTAGCGATCATGCTTCGATTAATTTCACTGTAAAATCTCCTGAATTATGGACAGCTGAAACTCCGACTATGTATCAGGCTACGTTTACTTTGCTTGATAAAGCCGGTAAAACCCTGCATGTTGAAAATCAGAAATTTGGTTTCCGTACGATTGAGACACGTGAAAGTGACGGATTGTATATCAATGGTCAGCGTGTGATGATTAAAGGAGTGAACCGGCATAGCTTCCGTCCTGAAAGCGGACGTACACTGAGCAAGGCAAAGAATATTGAAGATGTATTGCTTATCAAAAGCATGAACATGAATGCTGTTCGTCTAAGTCATTATCCTGCTGATCCCGAATTCTTTGAAGCTTGTGACTCTTTGGGACTTTATGTAATGGATGAATTGAGTGGCTGGCATGGCAAGCACGAAACTATCAACGGGCAGAAGCTGGTAAAAGAAATGATTACCCGTGATGTGAACCATCCGTGTATTATCTGGTGGAGCAATGGTAATGAAAAAGGCTGGAATACTGAATTGGATGGTGAATTTCATAAATATGATCCTCAGAAACGTCCGGTGCTTCATCCGCAAGGCAACTTCAGCGGATATGAAACTATGCACTATCGTTCTTATGGAGAAAGCCAGAACTATATGCGTCTGCCGGAAATATTTATGCCGACCGAGTTTCTGCATGGATTGTACGATGGAGGACACGGAGCCGGACTGTATGATTATTGGGAAATGATGCGTAAACATCCTCGTTGTGCCGGAGGTTTTCTTTGGGTGCTGGCTGACGAGGGCGTGAAGCGTGTGGATATGAATGGATTCATTGACAACTGCGGCAATTATGGAGCCGATGGCATTGTAGGTCCGCATCACGAAAAAGAGGGCAGTTACTTTACCATCAAGCAGGTGTGGTGTCCTATTCAAATCAGGGTTGATAGCCTTGACAGTCAGTTTGACGGCAAACTGAGAATAGAGAACCGGTACGATTTTTTGAATGCGAATACTTGCCGTTTCACCTATAAATATGTACAATTGCCTTCTGTGACCGATAGGGGGGGGATGAAAGTGATGAAACAGGGAGAGGTGAACTGTCCCGACATTCCTGCTCACGGTGCGGGTACACTGACTATTCCTGCGGCTATGAAGGGAGCCAATGCTCTACTGCTGACCGTTACGGATAAAAATGGGAATGACCTTTTTACATGGAGCTATAAACTGGAAGACATTGCCGGATTGCAACAGGTTTCTGCCGGAAACAAGCCTTCTTATAAAGAAACTGCCGATGCATTGACGGTTGATGCTGGAGGACGTACATTTACTTTCTCTCAGAAAGACGGACAACTGAAAGGGGTGAAGATTGGAAGCCGTACCATCAGCCTGACAAATGGACCTCGTTTTATTGCTGCGAAGCGTTCGGACCGTTCTATGGACCAGTTTTACAACCATGATGACAAAGAGGCTGAAAAGAAGAAAACCCAATATACAACATTTGAGGATGCTGGTTGTTTCACGGGCTTTAGCGTGCGTGAAGAAGGCAATAACGTAGTAGTTACCGCTAACTACAAACTGGGATGTTTTGATCAGGCTGTATGGACTATCTCCCCTGACGGTACCGCTGCTATAGACTTTACATACAACTTCAGCGGTGTAGTGGATTTGATGGGGGTGATGTTTGATTATCCGGAAGATAAAGTGTTGAGCAAGCGTTGGGTAGGTGACGGTCCTTACCGTGTATGGCAGAACCGTCTGCATGGTCCGCAGTTGGGCGTATGGGAAAATGAGTATAATGATCCCATTCCTGCCGAAAGCTTTACTTATCCCGAATTTAAAGGGTACTTTGCTAATGTGCAATGGATGACTTTGAAAACACAGGAAGGAACGATAAGTATCTGTAACCGTACTCCTCAGAATTATGTAGGGGTTTATCAGCCTCGCGACGGTCGTGACGGCTTGCTTTATACTTTCCCGGCTACCGGCATCAGTCTGATGAAAGTAATTCCTCCGGTTCGTAATAAAGTGAATACGACAGATTTGATAGGTCCGTCTTCACAAGCATTTTGGGCTGATGGAGCATATGGGGGAGGTATCACGTTAAAATTTGAATAACAGTGAAAAAATAGATTGTAAAGGGAAGAGGAACTTTGTTTATTCTTCCCTTTTCTTTTTTTATTTGGCTTGAACTCTCTATATTTGAAAAATTGAGTACAAATTACAACTTTATTCGTTTATCATTAAATATAGAATAAATAGCTTATGAAGATAAAACATCTGTTTGTATCCATATTGCTGGCAACCGGATTCCAACCGATGATAGCACAATCCGCTTTACGGCAACAGTTTGTAAATTCATCCGTACAGGAAGCTCGTCCCTGGACTTTCTGGTATTGGATGTTTGGCGCTGTAACTCCCGAAGGGATTACTGCAGATTTGGAGGCCATGCATCGTATAGGTTTGGGTGGGGCCTATCTGATGCCTATTAAGGGAGTAGAGCAAGGACCTCAATACGAGGGAAAAGCCCAGCAGCTTACCCCTGAATGGTGGCGTATGGTCACTCATAGTATGAAAGAGGCCGACAGGCTGGGAATGCAACTGGGCATGCACATCTGTGACGGCTTTGCCTTGGCGGGAGGTCCTTGGATAACTTCCGAAGAGTCGATGCAAAAAGTGGTATGGAGTGATACTATAGTGAACGGTGGGAATATTCGTAATTTGACTTTGCCCATGCCCGAAGCACTGGATGGCTATTATGAAGATATCGTTACCTACGCCATTCCATTGGAGCGTCAGCCTGAGGATACTTCATTGAAGCCGAAGGTAACTTTCGGCAATTTGAAATCGGCCGTTATTAAAGATGAATCCAAAGCTGTGAACAGAGATGAAAAAGGAGTTTTCCGTTCCTCTTATCCTTGTTGGATTCAGTATGAATATGCAGAACCTGTGACTTGCAGTAATGTGGAAATTATTTTGGGAGGAAATAACTACCAGGCACATCGCCTGAAAGTATTGGCCAGTGAGGATGGACGGACATTCAAAACAGTGAAGCAACTGGTTCCTGCCCGGCAGGGATGGCAGAATACGGATTTCCAGTCCACTCATGCCATCCCCCCTGTTACCGCCCGTTACTTCCGTTTTGAGTGGACTCCCGTGGGAAGCGAACCGGGTAGTGAGGATCTGGATGCAGCTAAATGGAAACCGAATTTGAAAATCAATGATATAGTCCTTCATACGGCTCCGCGTATTCATCAGTGGGAGGGAAAAGCAGGACTGGTGTGGCGTGTAGCTACTGCTACTACTTCGACGGAAATACCTGATGCGGCATGTGTGCAGCCGGATGAATTGATCAATCTCCCTTTGTATCAGGGCAGGCTGACCGCCCGTTTACCCGAAGGTAAATGGCGTATTCTCCGCATGGGACATACGGCAACTGGACATGTGAATGCTACTGCCGGAGGTGGTAAAGGATTGGAATGCGACAAGTTCAGCACCAAGGCTGTTCAGAAACAGTTCTCGAACTGGTTTGCGGAAATGTTCAAAAAGACGGATGAAGCCGTGGCACGCCGTGTGTTGAAATATATGCACGTAGACAGTTGGGAGTGTGGCAGTCAGAACTGGAGTGATAACTTCGCGGCGGAATTTAAGAAACGCCGTGGATATGATTTGATGCCTTATCTTCCTTTGCTGGCAGGTATTCCGATGGAAAGCGCCGCTCGCAGTGAGCAGATATTGCGGGACGTCCGTACCACCATCGGAGAACTGGTGACTGATGTGTTCTACACCGTATTGGCTGATTGTGCCCGTCAATATGATTGTCGTTTTTCTGCCGAGTGCGTAGCTCCTACTATGCTCAGTGACGGATTGATGCATTATCAGAAAGTGGATTTGCCTATGGGGGAATTTTGGTTGAACAGTCCTACGCATGATAAACCCAATGATATGCTGGATGCCATCAGCGGTGCGCATATTTATGGAAAGAATATTATCCAGGCCGAAGGCTTTACTGAAATTCGTGGCGTATGGGATGAAGACCCTGCCATGCTGAAACCTTTGCTGGACCGTAACTATGCACTGGGTATCAATAAACTCTTCTTTCATGTCTATACCCATAATCCTTGGATGAACCGCCGTCCCGGTATGACCTTGGACGGCATCGGACTTTTCTTCCAGCGCGACCAGACCTGGTGGGAGGAAGGGAAATCTTTTGTAGATTACATCACCCGTTGCCAGACTTTGTTGCAATACGGTCATCCGGTGGCTGATATCGCCGTCTTTACCGGTGAAGAGATGCCGCGACGTTCCATTTTGCCCGAACGGTTAGTTTCGATGCTTCCCGGTATCTATGGAGCCGAACGGGTGGAAAGCGAACGGATTCGGCTGGCTAATGAAGGTCAACCCACCCGTGTGCGCCCTGTCGGTGTTACCCATTCGGCAAACATGGCCGATCCCGAAGACTGGGTGAACCCGATGCGTGGCTATGCCTACGATTCTTTCAACAAAGATGCTCTGTTACGTTTGGCAAAAGCGGAGAATGGAAGAATGGTACTTCCGGGAGGAGCTTCTTATAAAGTATTGGTGCTTCCTACAGCCCGTCCTATGAATCCTGATAACCTGCCGTTGTCTCCTGAGGCACAGGCAAAAGTAGAGGAACTCCGCGCGGCAGGTGTCATTATTCCGCAATTGCCTTATCGGGAAGATGATTTTTCTTCTTTCGGTGTGGAACGGGATGTACTTCTTCCTGCTGATGTGGCATATACTCATCGGAGTGGGGAAGAGTATGAGATTTATTTTGTAGCCAATCAGGTGGACAGTTTGCGTACATTCAATGCTTCTTTCCGCATTGCGGGACGCACGCCTGAATTGTGGAATGCGGTAACAGGAACCATAACTCGTCCAGCACAATGGAAAGAAGCGAACGGTCGTACCGAAGTCGCTTTGTCTTTGCCAGCCAATGGCTCTGTATTTGTCGTATTCCCCAAAGAATATTCAGAAGTTTCTCCGGAACGGACCGAAAGGGAACCTGTATCCATATTGATCAAGGAATGGACAGTAACATTCCCCTCTGTGCGTAAGACTGTCACTCGTCCGGCATTATTTGACTGGAGTAAGGAAGAGGATGAAAAAATAAGATATTATGCCGGACATGCTACTTACAGAGGGTTATTCAGATGGAAGAATGAACAGGACGGAAGAATTATTCTTCGGTTGGGTAAAGTAGCCAATGTAGCGACTGTACGTGTCAACAGCATTGCATGCGGTACGGCTTGGACAGCTCCATACGAAGTGGACATTACCGATGCGCTTCGTAACGGAACCAATGTCTTGGAAGTGGAGGTGGTGAATACCTGGGCGAATGCGCTCCGTGGAGCAGATCAGGATAAAGCGCCTTTTGAGGGGATATGGACGAATGCAAAATTCCGTCTGCCCGGAGATGGTTTGTTACCTGCCGGATGGATGGGACCTTGCGAGTTTTTTAGAACTAAAGAATAATGCTAATCACACATAACATGAAAAATAAGAAACTACTACTGGGCATTGCTTGGGCATGGTTGACTTGCCTGTCGGCAAATGCGGAAGTGAAATTGCCCGCTTTCTTTTCAGACGGCATGGTGATGCAACAGCAGACTCGTGCCAATTTATGGGGAACAGCTACTCCCGATGCACCGGTGAAAATTACAACAAGTTGGGATAAACAAACCTATAAAATTACTGCCGATGCAAAAGGCGCGTGGAAACTTGCTTTATCCACCCCCTCTGCCGGAGGCCCTTACACGATCACTTTTGATGATGGAAAGCTGACCGAAATACGTGATATCCTGATGGGAGAATTATGGTTATGCTCCGGTCAAAGTAATATGGAAATGCCCATGAAAGGTTTTAAAAACCAGCCGGTGGAGAATAGCAATACAGATGTGATGAACAGCCGTAATCCGCAACTCCGCCTGTTCACCGTAAAGCGGGCTTCCTCTTTTACTCCGAAAACAGATGTGGTGGGAACCTGGCAGGAAGCTGTTCCGGCAACTGTGCGTGAGTTTAGTGCTACTGCTTATTACTTCGGTCGGATGATACAACAGCAGTTGAATATACCTGTGGGTTTGATTGTGGCTTCTTGGGGAGGCTCTGCCTGTGAAGCCTGGATGCATCCGGATTGGTTTCCCGAAGCAAAGATTCCCCAATCGGAAGCCGATATCAAGTCAAAGAACCGTACTCCGACTGTACTCTATAACGGTATGCTTCATCCGCTCATCGGATTAGCCATGCGTGGAGTTATCTGGTATCAGGGGGAAGATAACTATAACCGGGCTTCTACTTATGCCGATATGTTCAGTGCACTGATACGCGGGTGGCGTGAAGAATGGCAGCAAGGGGAATTTCCCTTCTATTATTGTCAAATTGCACCTTATGATTATGGAATTATTACTGAGCCTGGCAAGAATGTGATAAATTCTGCTTATCTTCGCGAACAACAAGCTATGGTAGAACACCGGGTGGGCAATAGTGGTATGGCTGTATTGTTGGACGCAGGAATGAAAACGGGGATTCATCCGGGTAAAAAGAGGGTAGCAGGAGAACGTCTGGGGCGTTTGGCATTAGTAAAAACTTACGGAATGAAAGGTGTTACGGCCGAAAGTCCTTACTATACAGGAATGGAAGTAAAGAATGATACGGTAATAGTCAGTTTTGATCGGGCACCGATGTGGATAAATTGTAAAGACCGTTTTGAATCATATAACTTTCAGGTTGCAGGTAAAGATCGGGTTTTTTATCCTGCTAAAGCGTGGATACAGAGAAGTAAAATGCTTGTAAAGAGCGAAAGAGTACCTCATCCGGTGGCAGTTCGTTATGGTTTCGAAAATTATGTGGAAGGAGATTTGTTTGGTGAAGATTTACCTGTGTCGTCTTTCCGTTCCGATGACTGGTAAAAACAGAAAAAAATGAAGAATATCTTTACGTTTTTATTATTAGTGTTTATTGGCGGGCAGTTTCTGTGGGGACAGCCTGCCAATTTGGTTTGGAATACTCAAAGCCGGAATGCTTCGGAGTCCATGCCTTGCGGAGGTGGGGATATCGGTATGAATGTATGGGTAGAGAATGATGATGTTCTGTTCTACCTTAGTCGTAGCGGTTCTTTTGACGAGAATAACTGTCTGTTGAAGCAGGGACGGTTTCGTGTGAGGCTCACTCCGAACCCTTTTGCCGGAACGGCTTCTTTTCGGCAGACTCTGCATCTTAATGATGGTTATGTCAGCGTAAGTAGTGATAATGCTACTCTTATTATTTGGGTGGATGTGTTTCATCCTGTGGTACATGTTGAGGTGAAGACGAAGGAACTGACTTCTATGCGTGTAAACTTTGAAAGCTGGCGTTATGAAGATCGTCCGGTGCGTAAAGGGGAAGGGCAGCAATGCTCTTACAAATGGGCCATTCCTGATGGATTGATGACTAAGCGTGACTCTGTCTGTGTGGAAGAAGATAATTTTACTTTCTTTCATCGGAATCCTGATCGGACTATTTTTGATGTGGTAGTAGACCAACAAGGTATGAATGAGGTTAAGGAACAATTATATAATCCTCTGAAAAATCTAATATTTGGCGGTCGGTTATCCGGTGATAATCTGGTTTATACCGGTACACGTCGTGGGCATTATGCGGGAACTGAATATCTGGCATGGATGTATAAAAGTAAAAAACCTGTATATAAGCAATCTGTGCACATTGCCTTGAATACGGAACAAGGTACGGTTCCTGCATGGGAAGCATCATTGGCCCGTACTGAGAAGGAAATAAATGTATCCAAAGACAAACAGGCTACCCGTCGTTGGTGGAATGATTTTTGGAAACGTAGCTTTATTGAGGGGGAAGGTGAAGCGGGAGATGCTATCCGTAACTATACACTGTTCCGCTATATGTTGGGATGTAACGCCTATAGCCAGTGGCCTACAAAGTTTAACGGGGGACTGTTTACTTTTGATCCTATGTATGTGGATCAGATAATGGAATTCACCCCTGATTTCCGGAAATGGGGAGGAGGAACCATGACTGCACAGAATCAGCGTTTGGTTTATTGGCCTATGTTGAAAAGCGGTGACTTTGACTTGATGAAATCACAATTTGACTTTTATCTGCGTTTGTTGCCGACAGCCGAAGCGCGTACTCGTGCCTATTGGGGACATGCTGGCGCTTGTTTCACTGAGCAAATGGAGAACTTTGGTCTTCCTAACCCTGCAGAGTATGGTTTTAAGCGTCCTGCGAGTTTTGATAAAGGCTTGGAATATAATGCATGGTTAGAATACGAATGGGATACCGTTCTTGAGTTCTGTCAGATGATATTGGAAACAGCACGTTATGACAGTTTGGATATCAGCTGTTATACTCCTTTAATAGAAAGTTCGCTTAGTTTCTTTGATGAACATTATCGTCAGCTTGCGTTACAACGTGGCCGTAAGGATTTGGATGGTAGCGGTAAACTAGTGATTTATCCAGGATCGGCTTGTGAAACTTATAAGATGGCCTACAATCCATCCTCAACCATTGCTGCACTGCGCTCTGTTTTACAAACTTATAGGCGTAAACCGGATATGCTGGCACGTATTCCTGAGATTCCTTTGCGCATAGTGGATGGGAAGGAAATGATTGCTCCGGCACAGGTTTGGGAACGGGTGAATAATATTGAAACCCCTCAACTTTATCCCGTGTTTCCCTGGCGTATTTACGGAGTGGGCAGGGAAGGTCTGGAAATAGCTCGTAATACCTATTTATATGATCCTGATGCCCAGAAATTCCGTTCCCATACCGGGTGGAAGCAAGATAATATTTGGGCAGCCTGTCTGGGAATGACAGAGGAGGCTGCACAACTTACCTTAGAGAAAATGGCAAACGGCCCTCATCGTTTTCCCGCTTTTTGGGGACCAGGCTATGACTGGACGCCTGATCATAACTGGGGAGGCAGTGGCATGATAGGTATGCAGGAAATGCTGTTGCAGGAAGCCGATGGAAAGATTTTATTGTTTCCTGCGTGGCCAAAAGATTGGAATGTGCATTTCAAATTGCATGCTACAGGGCAAACCACTGTAGAAGCTACTCTGAAAGAGGGTGCAGTGGTTAGCTTGACCGTACAACCTAAAGAACGGGAAAAAGATGTGGTAAATTGTTTACTGAATAAATAATTTAGGGTTAAGGAGATGAGTTTCTTTTAGATTCATCTCCTTTTTCTTTAAATATAATCAAATTCAGAACTTGTCACTCCTTTCGTTTTTCCATTCTTGTTTATTTGTATGGCAATCAGTGTCGGAACATTGTTTGACGGCTTTGATTGCCTTTGTTGCGTAAAACAAGAACCAAAATATCCGATGTTTTGTTCTTAATATCATAAATAGATTCAAAATGGTTATGAAAAAGATTTTAATAGCTTTGGCCTTGTTGCTGACTGGCATTGCAAGCGGATCGGCATGTACCGGTATTTCGTTCCTGGCCGAAGATGGTGGATATGTGCAGGCACGTACCATAGAGTGGGGGAATAGTTACCTTCCGAGTGAGTATGTTGTTGTTCCCAGAGGACAAGAATTGGTATCTTATACTCCAACGGGTGTAAATGGCTTGAGATTTCGGGCTAAATATGGTATGGTAGGACTGGCTATCATTCAGAAAGACTTTGTGGCTGAAGGACTGAATGAAGTAGGACTTTCGGCTGGATTGTTTTATTTTCCTCATTATGGGAAGTATGAAGAATATGATGAGGCTCAAAATGCAACTACTTTGTCGGATTTGCAGGTGGTGAACTGGATGCTTTCCCAGTTTGCTACTATAGACGAAGTGAAAGCAGCTATAGAAGGGGTGAAGGTGGTGTCTCTTGATAAACCTGGTAAAAGTTCTACGGTACATTGGCGCATTGGCGATGCTAAAGGAAATCAAGTGGTATTGGAGTTTGTGGATGGTGTTCCTCATTTTTATGAAAACAGGGTAGGAGTACTCACCAATTCTCCCGATTTTCCATGGCAGGTGACTAACTTGAATAATTATGTAAATTTGTATCCGGGGGCTGTCACTCCACAGCAATGGGGTGGGGTGACTATTTTCCCTTTTGGCGCAGGTGCTGGATTCCATGGCATTCCGGGGGATGTGACTCCTCCATCCCGTTTTGTTCGTGTAGCGTTTTATAAGGCAACAGCTTCGGCGTGCCCTACAGCGTATGACGCTATATTACAAAGTTTTCATATTCTGAATAATTTTGATATTCCTGTCGGTATAGAACATGCGTCAGGAAAAGCACCTGATATTCCCAGTGCTACACAATGGACTTCGGCTATTGATTTGACAAACAGGAAAGTGTATTATAAAACGGCATATAATAACAATATTCGTTGTATTAATATGAAGAAGATTGATTTTGATAAAGTGAAATATCAGTCGTATCCATTGGATAAGGAGTTGAAACAACCTATAGAAGAGATTATTGTGAAATAGTGTGGGGGGGAAGCTGTTGACGGAAGTACATGGAAATTTTAATCGCAATGAATGAAAAATGGATAAAATGTATTTTTTTAGAAAAAAGTTCTAGAAATGTTTGCAAATACAAAAATAAACCATACCTTTGCACTCGCAATTCGGAAGAATAGCAATAACAAAGGATTGATTCGCTAGCTCAGCAGGTAGAGCACAACACTTTTAATGTTGGG
>OGQZ01001299.1_pt1 | contig 19479 bp, 19 predicted proteins | sample 1553321 | NCBI WGS metagenome assembly OGQZ01 (sample SAMEA2579958, study PRJEB22360) | human gut metagenome | reverse complement strand
ACTCGCCCACACCTCGGCAGCATTTTTGAAAAACTGCTGCACCGAAAAACTTTTTCATTGCCTGCGGCTCGCATTTTGCAACCAATATCCGTGCTATTTATTCCGCTTCATCCAACGACAAAATCATTTCCTGATACGGCAAAACTTTATATCCCATCCGCTCATACAGTGCTTTCGCCCGCACATTGTCTGGCTCTACTTCCAATCGCAATTGTTTCGCTTTTCCTTTCCATTCCGCTGCAACAAACTGCAAAAATTGTCTGCCGATTCCCTGCGAACGAAATGCCTCCCGTACATACAGGCATTCTACCCAGATAATGATTCCACCTGCTTCCTGCTGCATCATTTGATTCAAAATTGCAAATCCTGCCGGTTCTCCATCCACTTCCATCAGATACCCAAACAAATAGGTATCTGCCTGTAAAAGCTCCTGAAACGTTGCAACATGGTGTGCCATTGGAATCGGATGACACACGGCGGAAGAATGAAAAAATTCCTCGCACATTTCATAAAATATAGGTTCATCTGCTGCTGTCAATTTCCGAATTGTCATGATAAATTCTGTCTTTCTCCTTTATGCTGTCTTGTGATTGAGTCTTAAATTTGTACTAGAATCGGGCTGCTGATTGCACCGTACTGCTCCGGTCGGCGGTCACGGAACAAGCCCCATTCCAAGCGGTCTTTCTGAATCGCATCCAAGTCAAATGTGTGCAGCAAAACAGTATCTTCGGTTCGTCCTGCCTGCTTTAAAACTGCTCCTGTCTGGTCGGTAATGAAAGATGTTCCGTAAAAGGTCAGTTCAGACTGCTGATTCTGATTTGCTTCACACGGTTCTACGGTTTCTGTTCCAATCCGATTTGCTGCAATTACAGGCATCAGATTTGCTGCTGCATGCCCCTGCATACACCGCTGCCAATGTCCAGAACTGTCCATACCCAACAGCGGTTCTGAACCAATTGCAGTCGGATAGAATAACAATTCTGCTCCCTGCAATGCCATGCAGCGAGCCGTTTCCGGAAACCACTGATCCCAGCAGATGCCAACGCCAATGCAGCCATAACGAGTATTCCAGACCCGAAAACCAGTATCCCCCGGCGTAAAATAAAACTTCTCCTGATAAAAATGGTCATCCGGAATATGCGTCTTTCGATAGCAACCCAGTACAGAACCATCTGCATCTAAAACTGCAACGCTGTTGAAGGTATTATTTCCGGCACGTTCGTAAAAACTAATCGGCAGAACCACTTGCAATTCCGCTGCAACTTTCTGAAACCGCTGTACCGCCGGATTTTCTAACAGCGGCGTTGCATACTGATAATAATCATACTGCCGCTCCTGACAGAAATACTGCCGTTCAAACAGCTCCGGCAATAAAATCACATTTGCCCCCTGTGCAGCTGCCTGCCGCACCAGCTGTTCTGCTCGTTCCAAATTATCTGTGACATCTCGGCTGCAATGCATCTGCACAGCTGCTACTGTTACCATTCTCATGAAAAAACTCCTTTCGTTCAAAAAAAGCTGCCCACTTTTTCAAAAAGCAGGCAGCTGTTCCGGTTGTTCAATTCTTACAAGGCTTCCCGTAAGGTGGAAACCGGTGTGGAAACTTTTTGAATATCTGCTCCCACCTGCCGCAGCTTTTCATCTAAACAAGAATACCCACGTTCAATGTGATAAATATCTTCAATCTCTGTAATGCCTTTTGCTGCCAGACCGGCAATGATCAACGCTGCACCTGCTCGCAAATCGCATGCCTTTACCGGTGCACCTGTCAGCTTTCCAGTCCCTTCGACAACGGCAACTTTCCCATCTACAGAAATATCTGCACCCATCCGGCGGAGTTCATCCACATAGCGGAATCGCTGTTCCCAGACCCCTTCTGTAATAATGCTTGTCCCCTCTGCCAAAGTCAGCAGCGTGGTAATTTGCGGCTGCATATCGGTCGGGAATCCCGGATGCGGCATTGTTTTGACATTGGTGCGTACCAACGGACCATCGACCCAAACCCGTACGCTATCGTCAAATTCTTCAATGTTCACGCCGATTTTCCGCAGCTTCATGGTGATTGGTTCAAGGTGCTTCGGAATTACGTTCTTCACCAGCACATCGCCATGTGTTGCCGCAGTGGCAATCATAAATGTTCCGGCTTCAATCTGGTCTGGAATTACAGAATAGGTCGTTCCGTGGAGATACTGCACACCACGAACCTTGATGACATCCGTTCCTGCTCCCATAATATCTGCACCCATGGAATTCAGGAAGTTGGCAAGGTCTACAATATGCGGTTCTTTTGCTGCATTTTCAATGACGGTCAAGCCCTCTGCCCGAACAGCTGCCAGCATGGCATTCATGGTTGCACCAACTGAAACCACATCTAAGTAAATCTGATTTCCGGTCAGCTTGTCTGCCGTCAAATCCACCATGCCGTGTTGAATGTCACACTTTGCACCCAGTGCAGAAAAAGCTTTCAGGTGCTGGTCAATCGGGCGGTCGCCTAACGGACATCCACCTGGCATTGAAACTCTGGCTCTGCCGAACTTACCCAGCAATGCACCCAAGAAATAATAGGAAGCCCGCATTCTTCTGGCACTTTCATACGGCACACAGAAATTCTTCAGTCCAACGGTCGAAATCCGAACGGTTGTCCGATTGATATAATCCACCTGTGCACCCATCTCATATAGAATCCGCAGGCTGATGGAAACATCGCTGATTTCCGGGACATTTTCCAAGATACAAGGTTCATCACACAATAAAACGGCTGGAATCAATGCAACTGCTGCATTCTTCGCCCCGCTGACTTCGATTTCACCGGACAGCCGATGTCCGCCATGAATTACAAATTTATCCACTTTATTCTCTCCTTTTGCATCTGATACGGCTTTCTGACTCTTTCTTTTTTGCAGCCGCAAGCGACCTGCAAGTGCCTGAATGTGCTACGCTGCATCGTCCGAAGTCTCCGATGGTTCGGTAGCACTGGAGGCATACCAGTGCAGTTCACTGCCGTCATACGGTTCTACAGTCACGGAATCCATGATGATAGACGTATACGGTTTATTGTTACTGTCTGTTTCCTGTTCTGAAATGGTGATGGCAACATCCAAACCGTCTACCACCTGTCCGAATACGGTATACTTCCCGTCCAGCCACGGAGCACCGCCGATGGTGGTATAGAGTTCTTTTTGTTCTTTCGTATAAGAGCCATCGCCGTGTTCTTCATACTGTTTCAGCGTGTCCATCGAAACAGCACCGCCGGTTACAATATAGAACTGGCTGCCGTCTGTATCCGTTCCGCCGCTGTTGGCGTATGCAACTGCTCCTCGGACATGAATCAGGGAATCATCTACGCCGCCATCAAACTTGCCGCCCCAGATGCTTTCTCCACCCGTTCCATCGCCTTTCGGGTCGCCGCCTTGAATCATAAAATTTTCAATCACCCGGTGAAAGGGCAGACCGTCATAATAGCCGTCTTTTGCGTGCGTCACAAAATTCTCGCACGCCTTTGGCAGCAAATCAGAAAATACTTTGATTTTAATCGTGCCATAGTCTTTCACATGGATGACAACCAATTCCTCGCCTTGTTCCGGGGCGGTAAAATTCTTGACCGCAGTTTCCTGCTGGCTGCCGCATCCCGTCAATCCCTCCAAAAGTAACACACTGCTCAACAGCAATGCTGGGATTCGTTTCATACTCTCACCTCTGTTATCCGGATTGGTTCGCCGGTTACACATAGTTTACATAAGAACACCCTTTATTATACACGATTTTTCAGGGCTTGTAAAGTATCCCTACAGGATTTTTCCACGAATTTGTGATGTTTGACGGAAACAGAAAGCGTTCTGCTTTTTCTTTTGTCACAGCACCGTGCAAAAAACGAAATGTTTTTCTCTGGATTCGTATATTTTTCACAAAACAGGTAATTTTTAGAAAATCAACCAGATGTTTCACACATCAGGAAATGCTGTTTTCCGGTACATAGGCATCCTGCTCCGTTTCGCCCCAAGTGGTGAGGGTAATCGTTTCAATCTGAATCGGTGCATCGGATTTTGCAGTGGAAACCGTTGTTGCGGTTGTGCCGTTTTCTGATGGCGTTGCTGCTCCGGTGATGGTATCAATTACAGAAAAGCTTTCTTTTCCATATGCCTGTGCAAAAATGGTCATCTGCTGGGCATAGTTCGGAATACCGCCCCAGCTCAAAAAAGTATCCGTCACCGCAGCTGCACTTTCGTCTGTATCTGCCAGTTCGGTTTTGGTTTCTTCGTCAAATTCAATGGTATTGCAGACCAAAAACCGTGTTCCGCAGTAGGAAACATCGTTACCGAATAGCATCTTGAAAAAGTTATTGTCTTTCTCGGTCACCGGTGCACAAAATGCCCCCCGAAACGGCCACAAATCCGCAGAGGTTTCGGTTTCTACTTTCTGTCGGCTCTCGTCCAGCTGGTCATCCAGTGTGCCATCTGCATTCGGACTGCCAGCCCGAAAATAAACGCCCGGCTCGGTCTGGTAAACATACGTCCCGTCATAATAGCCCTTTTCCACCAGTTCTGTAAACTGTGCCACATAATTTGGAGCAACTTCCGGATAAAGCACCGCCGTAATATCTCCGACGGATGTATGTACAATCATTGCAGGGGCATCATCTGCCGGAGTTTCCAACTGTAACAGATGTGCTTTTCCCATATCAATATAGGTACTGTCTTTTTGTGCCATCCGAATGGTACACGAGAACATGGTTAAGCTGAGCAGCGAAACGACAACCAGCAGAACCAACAAGGTGGAAATGCCTTTTTTACTGAGTTTTGCCATAGGATTCCTTTCTATTCGAGTTGGGATGAAATACAGAAACCGGCTGCGGACAGCCGGTCTGCTCGGTTTTTTCAGAGGGCGTTCTTCTGCTTACAGCTTTTCAATCTGTGTACCCTGACGGGTTTCCTTGACCCGATAGCCCAACGCTGCAATCGCATCCCGCAAACGGTCTGCTTCCGCAAAGTTCTTTGCCTTTCTTGCAGCTGCCCGTTCTTCGATCAAAGTTTGCACTTCTGCCGGAATGGCATCTTCCTGCTTTCTCTGGTACAAAATGCCCAGTACATCGGTCAGACTGTCAAACAGCTTTGCACCAGCTTCCAGCTGTCCCTTCGGCGTGGTTGCATCCGCACTCATCCGGTTCAGTTCTCTTGCGAGTTCAAACAAGGCTGTAATGCCGTCAGCAGTGTTCAAGTCATCGTCCATTGCCGTGATGAACTGCTGTTCCCGCTGTGCAAAGAGTTCCTTTGCAGCTTCGCTGCAATCGCCAGCCGGAGCGGCTGCAATGGCACGGTCTAAGGTGTTCCGGCAGGTATAGAGCCGTTCCAGAGATGCCTTGCAAGCATCCAGCAATTCCTTGCAATAGTTAATTGGGCTGCGGTAGTGTGCCTGAATCATCATATAGCGAATGACTTCATAGCCGTACTGTTCTGCAACTTCCCGAACCGTGAAGAAATTGCCCAGCGACTTGGACATTTTCTTGTTGTCAATATTGATATAGCCGTTGTGCATCCAGTAATGCGAGAATGCCTTGCCTGTAGCAGCTTCACTCTGTGCAATTTCATTTTCGTGATGCGGGAAAATCAAGTCCTGACCGCCACAGTGCAAATCGAGCGTATCGCCCAGATAGTGCGTAGACATTGCAGAGCATTCAATATGCCAGCCCGGGCGACCCTTACCCCATGGAGATTCCCAGTATGGTTCACCCGGCTTTGCAGCTTTCCAAACAGCAAAGTCCAGCGGATTTTCTTTCTGGTCATTGACATCAATTCGAGCACCTGCCTGTAATTCTTCCATCGGCTGACCGGAAAGCTTGCCATAGTCGGAAAAAGAAGTGGTGCGGAAGTAAACATCGCCGTTGGATTCATATGCATGACCGCTTTCCACAAGTTTCTTCACCATGTCAATAATCAAATCCATGTTTTCTGTTACTTTCGGATGGATGTCTGCATCCATAACATTTAAACCGTGTGCATCGGTCTTGTATTCCTGAATATACCGTTCTGACAGTTCAGAGGCTGGCACGCCCTCTTCGTTTGCCCGACGAATGATTTTGTCATCAACATCGGTGAAATTCTGTACATAAGTCACTTCATAGCCACGATATTTCAGATACCGCCGCAGCACGTCAAACGCACAGATTGGGCGAGCATTTCCGATGTGAATATAGTTGTAAACAGTTGGGCCGCAGGCATAAATGCGGATGTGATTCGGTTCAATCGGAACTAATTCCTCTTTTTTTCTGGTCAAGGTGTTGTAAATATGCATGTCTTTGCATTCCTTTCTTTCTTGCATAATCGGAGAACAGAACGCCCGCCAAGCGGCAGGCATTCTCGGTCTGTCATAAATTATTTGTCCTCTGTTTTCTGGTCTTCCAGTGCAGATAATTCCTGATGCAGGGCAGTGACACTGCTCTTCAGTGCATCAATATCCTGTAAGTTCAAGTCTGGGCAGGTCATCTGATCCAAATCTTCCACGATTTTCTTTCCGGCACAGCGTGCCACTCTTGCCGGAACACCAACAGCGGTACAGTTATCCGGAATTGGCTTCAAAACAACCGCATTGGCAGCGACTTTTACATTATTTCCAATGGTGATCGGCCCTAATACTTTCGCACCAGCTCCCACCATCACATTATCTCCTAAAGTTGGGTGACGTTTTCCTTTGTCTTTTCCTGTGCCGCCCAGTGTCACGCCCTGATACAGCAGACAATTTTCCCCGATTTCGGTGGTTTCTCCAATGACAACGCCCATACCGTGGTCAATAAACAAACCTTTTCCGATTTTTGCACCGGGATGAATTTCAATGCCGGTACGATGTCGGGCACGCTGTGAGATGATACGGGCAATGGTAAAGAACCCGTGTTCATAAAACCAATGTGCTTTCCGATAACTGCGGACAGCTTTCAAACCGGAATACGTCAACAGAATTTCCAATGTGCTGCGAGCAGCTGGGTCTTTCTGTTTGACAATGGCAATATCTTCTTTTAATGTTCGGAACAAGGCAATCCCTTCCTTTCAGTCAAAAAATGAATCCATACATAAAAAAATCCTCTGCCGGACACAAAAATGCCCATGCAGAGGTGGTAAGGAAGCACCACGGTTCCACTCTGATTTTTCACTCATACACCCGTAACGAGGGCTGACGGAATTGGATACTTTACAAGCTGAGCTTACAGTTCCCCGCATCAACTAACAGTGGCACTTCGCAGCTGCCGGATATGTCGTTTCACCTGCCCGACACTCTCTGTTATCCGAATCATGCTGTTACTCTTACTGCTCCGTTTTTTCCTTATAGCAGCCGAATGGCTGTTGTTCTTTATTATTATACGCAACTTTTGTAGATTTGTCAATCCTGTTTTTTATTTTTTCGGAAGCGGCTCGTATCTTGCAACCACTCTTCTATAAAAAAGCCGCTATGTGAATTTCTTTCACACAGCGGCTCTTCTTCACGTTATTTCATTCCATACAAGTTCCTTACTTGCCCAGTGTTACCACGATTTCATTGGTATCCTGCAACTTTTCTGCCGGTACATAATCACCCTGCAATGCTTCCCCGTTCAAGGTCAATGCACAAACACCACTTTCTACATGGTTCGGATTCTGTACGATAATGTTCAGCTGCTTGCCACGGAATACCTTGTGCATCTTCATGCCGTCCCATTCTGCCGGAATGGATGGACGAATTGCCAAACCATCTGCATCCGGACGCATACCGCAAATACCTTCTACACAGCCAACCATAACAGTAGAAGCAGTTCCGGTCAGCCAATGTACGTGTGCCCGTCCAGCATACGGAGATGCAGAGGACTCGGTAAACTGTCCGTGAACGTATGGTTCCATGACCCGAATTTCTGCCTTGTCATTCATTGCAGCCGGAGAACTTTCTGTGAAGTACCGGAATGCAGCGTTTCCGTGTCCCAGCAAAGCTTCTGCAAGAATCAGCCAGCCCTGCGACTGCGAGAAAATACCACCGTTTTCCTTGGTATCCGGATTGAAAATATGCATCAGTGCACCATCAAAATAGTGATGCCGATACGGCGGTTCGAGCAGCTTTGCACCATATGGAGTATCCAGAATGTCTGCAACCGATTGCATTGCTGTGTCTGCCTGCTCCTTGCTGGCAAATCCAGAAATTACACTCCAGCTCTGCGGATTCAACCACATATTTGCTTCTGGGTCTTTCTTCGCTCCAACAATCACACCATCTTCCCGAATGCCACGGATGAAGCGGTCTTCGTCCCAGCAGGTTTGCAGCGTCTGTGCAAGCTTTGCCTGTGCATCTTCCAGATAATCCACATAAACCGCATCGTTTCGTTCTGCTGCCAGCTTCTTCATCATGGTCATTGCATAATAAAGCTGGAAGGCAACGAAGGTTGATTCGCCCTTCTTGCCGAGCCGCAGGCAGTCGTTCCAGTCGGCATGCAGACCAGCCGGCATACTGTGATCGCCCAGCCGTTCCATGGAGAACTGAATGGCACGCTTCAGATGGTCATAAACGGTATCTTCTCCGCCGTTTGCATAGACAATCACTTCATCATAGAATGCAGCGTTTCCGCTTTCGCCGACATACTTCGCAATCGTTGGGAACAGCCACAAGGCATCGTCTGCCCGATAGGACGGATGTCCGGTTTCCTTAACATATTCTGGGTCATCCGGTGTATTTTCATGGCCAGCATTGTGATTAAACTTGACCAGCGGCAGGCCACCGCCATTATCTACCTGTGCAGACAGCATAAACCGAATCTTTTCTGCTGCAAGTTCTGGGTCGAGGTGAATAATGCCCTGAATATCCTGCACGGTATCCCGATAACCATAGCCGTTCCGCAGACCGCAATAAATGAAAGAGGCTGCTCTCGACCAAATAAAGGTGATGAAACACTGATAAGCGTTCCAAACGTTAATCATATTATTAAAGGCTTCGGATGGCGTTTCTACAGAGAAATGATTCAACTTTTCATGCCAGAACTGCTTGAGAGCTGCAACTTCTGCATCCACTTTTCCAGCAGTTTCATAGGTGTGCAGGATTTCGTCTGCTTCTGCACTGGTCTTGCGACCCAATACGAAAATCAATTCCTTGGATTCGCCCGGCTGCAAGGTCAATTCTGTCTGCAACGCACCACAGGAATTGGAGTTATAGTTCAGTTCATTGTCACAATGTCCGCTTTCCACAGCAATCGGGTTGGAATACGTCCGATAAGAGCCGATAAAGTGCTCTAAGCTGCCGTTATATGCGGTAATCGGTGCACCCACCATACCAAAGAACCGGCTGGTTGCATCCTTTTCGCTGTATTCGCTGATGTACTGCATCATCTTATTCTGTTCAAACGCTGTCCGAGAGATGAACAGAGAATATTGCAGGTTGACTTGATCCTGTTCGTAGTTGTCTTCGTTGGTAAATTCCACAAAGCCAAATGCAGACAGGTTTCTCGGGCGGTCGCTGTTGTTGGTGATGATTGCCCGCCAAACTTCATGCGTTGCCCCATCCGGCACATAATAAGTCACATCGGAACGAATACCGCTATATTCCGCAGAAATCACGGTATAGGCAGTACCATGCCGACAGGTGCTTTTATAGGTATCCAGCGGCTTTCCAACTGGCTGCCACGATGCCGACCAATAGTCGTTGGCATCGTTATCCCGCAGATAGATATATCTGCCCGGCAATGCCATATTGGAATTAAACCGATAACGAGTAATTCTGCCGTTTGCACCGGACTTTACAAAGCTGTAACCGCCGGCATTGTTGGAGATAATCGCACCGTATTCCGGTGAACCGAGATAGTTTGCCCAAGCGGACGGGGTGTCCGGTCGGGTGATGACATATTCCTTGTTCGCAAGGTCAAAATAACCGTATTGCATGGGAGTACTCCTTTTGATTGATAAAATTTTTGTAGATTTATTGTACCATATCCGAACAGACAATGCAAGGCTTGATTCCAGTTCAGATAGGAAACCTGTTTTCGATTAAGATATAGACTGTGTATGCTTGCTTCTTGGGAAACCAATTCTGTGGGGAATCACCCCGCCGAGCTGAGCCAGCTCGACCGCAGTCGCCTGCGGCGGAATTGTATTTTTGTTATAATGCGAAATATTCCTGTCCTTTGCAGACTTTTCCATCTACCATTACCAGCCATGGATCGCACTGCAAATCCAATGGGTTTCCATGATACAGCTGCAAATCAGCATCCATTCCAACTTTCAAGCTGCCAACTCGGTCTTCAACACCCAAAATCTTTGCAGGCTGCACCGTAATGGCTTCGAGTGCTGCTTCATACGGCAAACCGCCTTTCACTGCCAGTGCTGCTGTGGTTGCCAGATACTGAATTGGAATCACGGTGTGGTCGGTGCAAAGAGCAATCGAAACGCCATGCTGATACAGAATATTTGGCGTGGTGATTTCCAAATCCCGCAGTTCCGGTTTGCAGCGGTCACAGAGAATCGGGCCGCAGATAATCGGCACACCTGCTCGCTGAATGATGTCCGGAATGCGGTGTCCCTCTGTACCATGTACCAAAACCGCATCCAAATGAAATTCCTTTGCAATCCGAATGGCGGTCATCATATCATCTGCACGATGACAATGAAAATGTGCCTTGTATTCTCTTCGCAGCAGTGGCAGCAGGGCTTCACACTTTGCATCATAATCCGGCTGGTCTTCGGCTTCTTCTACGGCCTCCCACTGTTCCAGATAGCGTTTTGCTTTATACAAGCCCTCTCGAATAATGGCAGCGGTTGCCATTCGGGTAAACGGCATTTCATCTCTGCCATGATAGACGCTCTTCGGATTTTCGCCCAGTGCAAACTTAATACCGCCGAACGTCAATTTCATATCGTCCACGCAGTTTCCGGCAGTTTTCAGAATCAGCATCGTTCCGCCGCAAGGATTTGCACTGCCCGGCGTTGTCATAACGGTGGTCACGCCAGCAGCCAAAGCCTCGGAAAAGCAGCGGTCTAACGGATTCACGCCGTCAATGGCTCGCAGATGAGGCGTGAATGGGTCGGTGCATTCGTTGCAGTCGTCCCCCTCAAAGTCTAAGCCGTCCTCTAAAATGCCTAGGTGCGTATGGGCATCAATAAAGCCCGGCAGCAGCAGACTGCCTTTTGCGTCTAAGTCGCCTTCGGTTACGGTGTCCGGATCGCCGGACTGGACACAGGTAATTTTTCCGTTCTCCACTTCCAAAAATCCGTGCGGAATCGTTCCCTGCTCGGTCATGGTATGAATCACGGCGTTATAGATGGTCATAATACACTCCTGTTACAATATAATTAGTCGGGTAACACCTTACAAGCCGGTAAGGGTTTACACGCATTTGTTACTTAAGCTATACTGAAAGCAGTGACTGGACTGACGTATCACTCCTTGGGACAAAGCGCCCGTAGCAAAGACAGTCATCCATGCTTTCATTATAGCGTTCGGTTTATGCAGGTTGGGCCACAGAATATTGTGCGTTCGTGTCATCAAACAGATTGAATAGGTAATGAGTAAAGCATGGTTTGCCCGATTACAATATCAAATCAAGAGAGGTAAAATATTATGAACGCAGTAGGTATTGATGTTTCCAAAGGTAAAAGTACAGTTGCTGTACTTCGCCCTTATGGTGAGGTTGTGGTTTCGCCTTTTGATGTTGCTCACACCGGAAGTGATTTAAGAGCATTAGCTGATTTAATCAAGAAGCTCCCCGGTGAGACAAAGGTTGTCATGGAGGCAACAGGAAACTATTTTGAATCCATTGCCCGCTACCTCCACGAACAAAATATATTTGTTTTCGTAGTCAATCCTGTGTTAATCAGTGACTTCGGTGGAAACACGTTAAGAAAGCCAAAAACGGATAAGAAGGATTCGGTAAAAATCGCTTCATATGCGTTAACTTACTGGCTTGACCTGAAGGAATATACTCCTCAGGAAGATTTGAGAAAATCCTTAAAACTGATGAACAGACAATATCAGCAGTCAATAAAACTGAAAACCATGATGAATAATAATCTGATTTCGTTGCTTGACCTTACTTTCCCTGGAATCAACAAGCTGTTCACATCACCTTCCAGAGAATCTGATGGTCACGAGAAGTGGGTGGACTTTGTATTGGAATTTTCTCATTGTGACATGATTTCCAAGCTTACCATAAAGGCTTTTGCAAAGAAATACAAGAAGTGGTCCGATAAAAACTCATATCACTTCACAGAATCATCATGCGAGAAAATATACGCTTTTGCAAAGGATTGTGTCAGCAGCGTTTCTTCTGATAAAGCAATCGTTTTCTCTGTTGTACAAGCGGCAAAAATGCTTATTTCTGCTACGGAGAACTGTCATGCCATACAGTCTGAAATGAACCGTGTTGCTTCTAAGCTTCCCGAATATGATACTGTAATGAACATGTATGGTGTCGGAAAAGCTGTAGGTCCTCAGCTTATGGCTGAAATAGGAGATCCAAGACGTTTTCACAGCAGAAAAGCAATTACTGCTTATTTTGGCTATGACAGCGAGAATAACGATTCAGGTCAGAAAACTACCAGATCAAATCCGATGACAAAGAAAGGTTCCGGAGCCCTCAGACGAACATTGTTCATCATTATGCAGGTGCTTCTGCAAACTAAGCCGCAGGACAATCCTGTTTATGATTTTCTCATTAAAAAGAAATCTGAAGGCAAGCACTATTACTCATACATAAATGCAGCTGCAAACAAATTCCTGCGTATCTATTATGCAAGAGTAAAAGAAGTTTTGAATGTCTCAGAACAGATGACATAATTGTCTATTCATGAGTTCCTTACCGTCGGCACGACATACAGAGCATTTTTATGATGTTCTGTCAAGGTTGCCGACCCGCTAAAAATTTTTTAGGCTGCTCAGGCAGTCTTTTTGTCGTGTCCTTTTTTCTTTCAGAAAATTTTTTCTGTTTTTTTAATTTTAGGGGTTGACTTTTATTTGCAGGTCTGTTACCATGTCAACGAAAATTCCACTAGTTCTGGTGTTTCAGGTTTTCCAATCATCGGAACTTTTTTGTCCAGTGTTGCAAGCAGTTTCATTTCCGCTGTCGTCAGTTCAAAGTCAAACACATTGAAATTCTCGGCAATGCGTTCCGAATGAACAGATTTCGGGATAACAATTGTATGATCCTGCATGGTGCGGCGAAGCAAAACTTGTGCAGCAGTTTTTCCATATTTTGCAGCAATCTCTTGCACAAGCGGTTCTGTGAACATTTCATTTGCCTGTCCCTGTTCCAGCGGTGCATACGCCATATGTGCAACGTTGTACTTATCTTCCCAGAGATGCTCCGCCTGTCGCTGACAATAAAGGTGTGTTTCAATCTGATTGATGACAGGCTTGACATCATTATAAGCAATCAAGTCAATTAGTCGATCCGGCTCAAAATTTGATACTCCAATAGCACAAATATAGCCTGCTTTATGCAGCTTTTCCAGCTCACGCCATGCAGTGTAATAATCTGCAAATGGCCAATGGAGCAACACAAGGTCGAGATAATCTGTACCAAGCAATCGCAATGAATTTTCCATGCCAGCCTTGATTTCTCTGCCGACCTGCTCCTCATTGCCATACGCTTCGGCAGTGTCGATGAGTCGATATCCTGTGTGAATCGCCTCTGCAACCGTACGTTCGCAATCTGCTCCCGTATTCATGAACGTGCCAAACCCCAACATCGGCATAGAAATACCATCCGCAATCTTCTGATAGAACATCATAATGTCCTCCTTTATTTTATTTGACTTGCATCAGAATTGATGCTATAATGATTATAACAAGTTCGTGTAACTCGAAGTCAAGTGGTTTTTAAAATTTTTTTCAGGAGTTTTTTATGAAGTATACGATGAAACAAATGGCAGCGATGTTTGATGTTACAGAACATACACTGCGATATTATACAGACTTGGGTCTGTTGCCCTGTGAGCGTGACAGCGGAAACCGCAGGATGTTCAATGAAGAATCGGTAAATTGGATGCAGGGAATCCAGTGCTTGAAAGGATGCGGTGCGAGCATTGAAAATATCAAGGAATACTGTCGTCTATGCCTGTTGGAAGAATCGCAGGAAAACTTACAAGCCAGATATGTAATCATTCTGAAACAGCGGAATGAAACCTATAAACGGGTGGAAGAAGCAAAGGCAACCGCAAAATATATGGATGATAAAGTCGCACATTATGAAGCAATTCTTGCTGGACTTGCACCGGATGACACCAACCCGAAAAATTGGACGGCAGAAAGTCGACCAAAACATGATAATCGCTAATGCGGAGATGGCTCATCGGATGGAGTGCCGTTATTGTTAACGGAGGTACACGGGTTCGACTCCCGGGTTCCGCACCATTTTAATTAGAACAGTAGGTGAAAATTTGAAAGCACAGCAAAAAAGCAGACTGATGATTTTATTCATCACAATATTATTTGTAGGTAGTTTTTCTATTTTTCTGAACCGAGTTAGTTTTGATGCAAATTTCTCTGTCATTGATGCAATCAGCGGAGCTACAAAGCAAACGCATCGAAAGAAAGACAAGGCAAATACCGTAGAAACATGGAGCTATTCCATCGATGACCTTTCTTTACCCGATAAAACTGCATACATCGAAGAAACAATTCATACGGAAACTGGTGATTATGTTTTACTGCGAAAAGCCAATCTGCCAAACGACACCCTTGTAATTTTATCTGATTCGGAAAACAGAGATTACAGCAAGGCAGTTCAGGAAATTGCTTCCGCATACACAAACCAGAATTATAAAGTGGAAATACGAAATTGCCATGAAACTATGATGTTGTCATTGGCACATGCAGAACATTTTGACTTGTTTCTGCTGCGAGAGAAGGCAACATCATGAGAAAATGGAATAACATTCTTGCACGGGTGATTCTGATTCTGTTTTTGTTGCATGCTTTAATGGGGAGTCTGATGCTGCTGGGGATTAGTAATCTTTCTATTCGCCCGTTTTCTTGGTTACTGCTTACAGCAGTCGCTGCACATGGCATTCTTGGAATCCTTTCTACCATTCGAGCAATTAAAAGCGGCAAACAAAGCGGAAAATGGTATCTGCAAAAAAATGCTGCTTATTGGACAAAGCGATTTTCCGGTTTGGCAATTTTGATTTTGCTTGGTTTTCATATCACAGCATATACCACTACAATTGGAAGCCATTTCTATCTAAAAGAATTCACATTCGGACGCATGACAGCACAGATTCTGTTGATTCTCTCTATTTTTGTACATTTGGCAGTCAGTGTGAAATCCATGCTTATTGCCAAAGGTGTTCGGAAATTTAAAGAACGAACAATTGATTGGATGATGATTTTGTCTTTGATGATGTTGTTTTTTGCGGTGGCAGTCATCTTCTACTTTATCCAGTGGCAGAGATAGGAGGCAGGCATGGAAGAAATCATTATCATTGGAGCAGGTGCAGCAGGATTGTGTGCTGCATGGGAACTTGCTAAAAACCATGTGCATTCTGTGTTGGTTTCAGATATGCCGTCAGAACGGGCACAATCCAACATGGCAGAGGGTGGCATCAATGCAGCATTTTTATCGGATACAGATTCGCCGGAACTCCACGCAGAAGAAACGCTGCGAGCTGGTCGGTATCTGGCAGATGCTCAGGCAGTTCACGACCTTGCTGAAAACGCTCCGAACATCATTGAACAGCTTTTTTCTGCTGGAATGTCGTTTTCTTTGAATTCAGATGGAAAGCCAGATGTTCGGGCGTTTGGTGGGCAATCTGTGAAACGAACCTTTTATGTCGCATCAAATACCGGAAAGCAGTTGATGCATACCTTGATTGATCAGGTACGCCGTTATGAATGTACAGGTCTGGTTCGGAGAATGACAGGTTATCTGTTTCTCCGGCTGCTTCGAAAAGAAGAGCAGGTTTGCGGCTGTGTGTTCGTGCACGCAAACACTGGAAAAGAAATCACATTTCATGGAAAAGTGATTGTCGCATCGGGTGGCTTGAATGGTATGTTTGGAAATGCCACTGGTTCTGTCCGAAATACTGGAGCAGTTTCCGCTAGCTTGTTTGCGGACGGGGTTGCATTTGCGAATGGTGAATTCATCCAGTATCACCCTACGACTGTTCCCATGCATGGAAAACATCTGCTGATTACGGAGGCAGTTCGTGGAGAAAGTGGACGACTGTTCGCCCTGCAAGATGGAAAACCTTTCTATTTCATGGAGGAAAAGTATCCTGAATTGGGAAATCTGATGCCACGAGATGTGATTGCACGGGAAGAATGGATGCTGCTTCAGCAGGGGAAACAAATTTGGCTAGATATGCGACATTTAGACAAAAACATCCAGCAGACCAAACTAAGAGGCGTTTTGAACGATTGCAGTCAATTTTTATCTCTCGATCCGACCAAAAAACCGATTCCGGTTGTACCGGGGATTCACTATTTTATGGGTGGGATTTGGGTTGACCGACAGCATCGTACAACGATGCGTGGATTATATGCATCTGGGGAGTGTGCCTGCCAGTATCACGGAGCAAATCGGCTGGGGGGGAATTCTCTGTTAGGGGCGATATATGGCGGGACAATCGCTGCACAATCTGCTATGGCAGATTCCTTTAAAATCCCGCAAGTAGAAGATACACACATAAGCAAATCGGTTCATGCTGGGAAAGACGGTTGTTATGTCGATGGTATTTTGAACCTGCGTCATGTTCTGCAGCATAGCCTCGGCATTGTTCGGGAGGAGCGGACACTTCAAGCCGCATTGGCAGAGCTACAGAATTTGCAGGAACAAATGACTTATGATGCATCTGCATCTGTCTATGAAAACCAGATGTTGCAAAATTGCAATTTGCTGGGACAAGCATTGTTGATGAGTGCTGATGCTCGAAAAGAAAGCCGTGGTGCACATAATCGCAGCGACTTTCCAGAAGAAAATAGCGATTATCAAAAACAAACGGTTGCACGATTTGATGGCAAGGTTATTAATATCACTTTGGAAAGTGCAGGTGAAACAAATGCACATTGAATTGACAGTAAAACGGCAAACTGTACCGGATGAAACATCTTATCTGCAAACGTTTTCCTATGATGGAGATGCAGCCCTTACGATTGCAGATTGGCTGACAGAAGTCAATCGCACAGAAGCGAAAACAAATCGGATTGCATGGGAATGCGGTTGTTTGGAGAAAAAATGCGGAGCTTGTGCCATGCGAATCAATGGGATTCCACGGCTTGCGTGCAGTGTATTTTTAAAAGATGTGGTAAGGCATGGGAAGATTTTACTAGAACCGCTCTCAAAATTTCCATTGGTAAAAGATTTGATTGTAGATAGAAGTTCCATGTTTGAAACGCTAAAGCGGATGCGGATTTGGATGCAGGAAAAAGAGGATTCTTCTTATGCACAGGACTGCAATTTACAGTATCAAGCAGGGCAGTGTTTGCAATGTGGTTGCTGTCTGGAGATTTGCCCGAATTTCCTTGCAGGAGGCGATTTTGCCGGAGCAGCTGCTATGATAGAAGCATACAAAGCCGTAGAACAAAACGAAGCGGATGACCATCGTGCAGAAATGATAGTGGCTTATCGAAAATATTTTTTCTCTGGCTGCGGACAGTCTCTTTCTTGCTGTAATGTTTGTCCGATGGAATTGCCATTGGATGTGATGCAGGTAAGGTTGAATAAGTTCTGATATTCATATATATTTTTTTAAAATATGTGAATTTATAATAGTAAAACTAATTTAAGCGAGCGGCAAGCGTTGTTTTTTGTTGGCAGTTAGAGTGACTGCGGAAACACATATATTTTTCAGAGCATTAATTGTCGGTCTTATCATAAGCAAAATTAAAGAAATGAAAAAAGATAGAGATTATTTGAGAATATGTGCGTTTACTGTTGGTGAATTTGCTACGGCATCCCTTCATCTGCGTGGCATTGAGAAATATTCTGGGAGTAATCATTCTATTTTACGTTTGATTGAAAGTAAATTCCAGTTTTGAAAAATAACAATATCACTAAACTCAATAGAAAATAAAGAAAAAGCATATTATTGAATGGAGCTGATATAATTGTTAATTGATTATCCAACAGAATGGGAGCATTTTATGATAAATGGAAAAATAAGAACTTTTTCTAAAAGCACCCCAAAAGAAATCATAGAAAAAGCAAAAGAGATAAACAAAACAGCAATTCGTACGGGTGGAAAACCAGCTTTTTTCTTTGAATCAACCGATGAAAATGATGGTCAAGAATTGATAAACCGTATGCTGAAAGGGGACATTGCAGCAATCAAAAAAGGAATTGCATCCGATTTGATATTGCTGAAAATTGATGCAATTGTATGTGTTGTTAAAAATAAAATAAGCGATAAAGAAATGATAAATGAAATAATATCCTTAAAAAATAATACATGCTATTTACGATCAGTGGCTTTTACAGTCGGGGAATTTGCTATAGCTGGATTGCATTTGCTTGAGATTGAATCGTATGAAGGTGAAAATCCATCCATAAAACGGCTGATAGAAAGCAAGTTTGATTTTTAACTTTTAGGAAGAGGAACCATTATTGAACTCAGGGAGGTAAAATAAAATGGATGATAATGAAAAATATCGTTGCCAAGAAAGTGATGGTGAAGACAGAGAATCCCTAAAAAACGATATGCCGGAAAAACTGTTGCGGAATTGAATGTAGAATTTGAGAAACTGAAAAAAGAATTTCTTGAAGAACATAAAGAACTGCAACAGAAATCGAATTCTTAGCTAAAATCCGAATTTCACAAAAAATGGTATTAGTGTATCATTTCAAACTCTCATGTACATTGAATAGAAAAAATTGATAATGTAACTATTTAATCAACAAAGAAAAGTGTGATGTTATTTTGAAGGAAATCACTTCGTATATAGAGATGACGCAAAACAAAAATGATGTGTCATTAAAAAAAATTATTGGATATCATCTTAATGAGAAAGAAATTATTTTAAGATATTTCAAATAGCATAATTCTGAAACAGCAATAATAATATGTGCGTCAACAGATTATATATCAGGAGAAAAATTATCTGATAGTGTTACACGCTTCAATGATGGTGAATATTGTTGGACAAGTGAAGAGATATATCATTTTGAAAAATACGATTTAAAATTAAATGATGATGTTATTCGTTATATTCTATCAAAATGATGGAGATATTTGAAAAATGGAAGAAAAAATAACCTGCCCATTGATTGATAATCTGATTAGCCCTGTTGATTGTATGGAAAATCAAGATCTAAAAGAAGAAAGCATTCCTGAAAAGTTTAAGAAAAAAGAAGATTGGAAAGAAATTTGTGAAAATTGCCAATACCAAGCATATTAGGTTTTTAACCAAAAAGCATCTCATTGAGATGCTTTTTTCATTCCTCCACCGCAGCGAAAGACGAAAATCAAAAACAGATAAGTTTTTGCAGTGTTTTCTAGACCTTGTTTGAAAAATCAAGATAATTGTATCATTTCAACAAAATCATAATAG
>OGQZ01001285.1_pt1 | contig 19588 bp, 17 predicted proteins | sample 1553321 | NCBI WGS metagenome assembly OGQZ01 (sample SAMEA2579958, study PRJEB22360) | human gut metagenome | reverse complement strand
ATGTGTTAGGCACGCCGCCAGCGTTCATCCTGAGCCAGGATCAAACTCTCATGTTAAAATGGTGTTTGTGTCCTGCCAGTTTTATCTGGCATTGTTTACTGTTAATTCGGGTAGCTTGTCAATCTTTCGATCAACTTGCTTGTTCTTGAATTTCTCTGAAAATCTTGGAATTTTCAGGGTTGCATTACTGTTTATTTGTCAAAGATCATAACCTCTTGCTTCGCAAGAGCTGTGTTGCTTTGCTGTTGTTCTCAGCGGCAACTCTGATATCTTATCATAACCGCTTTCGTTTGTCAACAACTTTTTTGAAATCTTTTTTCATCTTGGAAAACTTTGTTTTCCGTGACAGGTATTTATGCTAACATATCTGTCAGACTTTGTCAACAACTTTTTTTGAAATCTTTTCAAGTTTCTTTCGAGCTGTTGTGTTGTCTCGGTGCTGCCTCAACAACGAATCTGAGTATATCATCCCCCACTGTACTTGTCAACACTATTTTTCGAATTTTTTGCACAAATTATCCCCTGCTACGTCAATTCCGCATAAACAGGGGATTTTTGCCATGTTTCTATTCTGTTTTTTACTATTTTACAAAGAACGGAAGCTTTTGTCCGAGCTGTTCCACCAGATATGCCAGATAGTTATTTTCATACAAACATGTAAGTATTCTGCTGTCTCTGGTATAATCTACGATCACCTGGCCCAGGGTTCCCAGGTCTCTGAAGATATTAAATGCGTATATTGTCCAAACAATTAGAACAGTTTCTAAGATTCCAACCACAATACCTAGTAATTTGTCCAGGCTATGTACTATAGGTAGTTTCACGATCATCTTTGCCGAGAAAAACACGATATTAAGAAGATGATGCACCAAACCGATCGCCGCCAGCAACAGTATTGTCAGGATCACATTGAATATCTTTCCATCAAAGTAACTGCTCAGACCATTCCCGATCAGGAACAGCACCACACAGGTAATCAGCAGGGAGATCAGAGAGATCAGGGATTTTACCATTCCCTTCTTGTAGCCGTCCATCACCATGCAGATCAATACTACCGCCATGATGACCAGTAATAAATTCAGATTCATTGGTATACTCCTTTATTTTAACTGTATCGTATCTATTGTACTATCTGTCACCAGATAATATTTGTAGGAACCTCCTGCAGGAAGCAGAAGCCGGGCACTCTTACCGAAGCTGCCATGGTATTTTTCCACACCGTCCGTTGTAAAGATCTGGCACTCCGATTCGTTGTAGATCACCATGTCATCATCCCCGAAGAAAATATCCGTATAATCCACATCAAAATAGTAGCTGCCCACCTTTGCCGCCGAAGTATTGTACACATCCATGCGGTACTTGGTCTCCGCCTGGTCCGAAAGGAACACCAGTCCTACATATTTATCGCTGTAGAAAACCGACTGGATCTCGTCGTCATACAGGTATTCTCCCGCCGTCACAGGCTTCTGGGTACCCGAATAGATCATAAGGCGGCTGTCTCCTACCGCAAACGCTGTATCATTATTCATAAACTGCACTTTCGGCACGACCAGGTCGGAATAAGAATATGCGCTGACCATATAATCGCTCTGATTCTCGCCCACCGGTCCGAAATTGTAGAATGTCACATTACTTTTTACTACGCCTGCATCCACATACAGGTAACTGATTGCCAGAAGCTCTCCGTCCGGTGACAAACTGACGGATACCGGATAACCTCCATCCGTCATATGCGCCTGTCCCGTGTAGCTGTTGGTACCGTCCGCTTCGTAAGTCATGATCCATGCCACATCCGTATCCGCCAGCACTGTTGTCACTCTTCCCGTTTCCGACACTGTGATATTTCGGATCGGCATGGTCGTTGTAATAGTTCCCAGTTGCTTGTCCGTATTCTGCACGTAGATCTCACGGCCGTTATAACTGCCGATAGCTGCCACATCGCCACAAGTAGCGATCTTCACATCCTGGATCACATAAGTCTGATTCCACTTTACATTTCCCTTGGCATCCGTACAGTGAGCGCCGTCTTTACTATATGTAAGAATACTGTTTTTCAACCGTATGTCTGTGGCATCCGATGAGACCTCCCGGCTAATGGAAGATACGGTGTCATATCCCGTATAGATATGTCTCTTTGCCTGTACCACCACAAGAGCAAGTGCCGCTCCCAAAGCCGCCACCACCAACAGCACTCGGTACACGATTTTCAGCCGGTGTTTACGGATCTTTTTCTTATAATCATCCTGACTCTTTTGTCGCTTTTCTTTTTCCTTCAGATAATTCTTGATATCTGCTGCCATGTATCTGTTTCCTTATGTGTTATCGTAACTATTAAGAAGCGCATTCACAAAATTACTGCGGTGCAGTCTGCTTTTTGCTCATGTAGTTACAGTATAACACACTTCCCCCTTTTGAAAATAAGTTTTTTACGGGAGAAGGATTTCCTGACCGATCTTGATATCATCCGGGTCAGTGATACCATTCAGGGAACAGATCTCAGATACCTTACTGTTGCTGCCGTAGTTCCGCAGCGAAATGCCGATCAGTGTATCCCCTCTCCGGATAGTATAGTGTGTGGGTTGAGAAACGGCCTCCACTGTAGGAGTCTCTGCCACTGCAGGTTCTGCCGTCTGTGTCACATCCTGTATTGTTTCCTGTGTCGTGTTCTGTTCTGTTACCTCCGTCACATCTGTCGTATTTTTTGTGACATTGCTGTCCGCAGAGGTTCCATCCGCTACACTGCCCGTATTTTCTTCCGTCGGATCTACAGCACTGTTTCCCGTTCCATCCATTGATGCATTTTCCGTGCCTTCCGGCATCACTGTCTCTGCTGCAGTCCCAGTAGTATTTCCCGCCGCAGCATTTTCCTGTCGCAGAGCGTCCTCCAACTTGTCCTCCGCCACCAGCGTGCTGATCTGGCTCTGTTCCTCCACCGCATCCGGCAGTTTCTGCTCCATCAGGTTACTCATGGCCTGCCTGGCTGTCTCCCCCAGGGATTCTCCGGTGCTTTCCTGCCGCATCAATGCCAATGCCATCACGCAGAGCAGAACAAAGACACCGGCAGCCGCCATTTTCATCCGACGCAGTCCGGTCGTTGGCATGGGTATAATATTATCCGGTTCCCTGCGTCTGTTCTCTGCCACTCTGCGATATTCCACAGGTGCATTCTCCGTATGTCCGGCGGCACGGAAGGCATTTCCGCTCTCCTGTCTCTGTCTGCGTTCCTCCTGCCGTTTCTTCACCACTTCGTATTTTTCCTGATCCACCTTCTCCGGTGCCGCCTCTTCGCCCCGGTTCTCCAGCATATATGCCAGCATACTGTCATTCTTCTCATAGAACTGTGCATACCCCGACACATAACGGCAGATCTCCTGTTCGCAGATCTGGAAGCCTTCCACCATCTCGCCATTCAGTATCTGGTAGCCTAAAAAGGTCATTTCCGAAAAATACTTTCTCCGCAGCTTCTCAATCTCCTGTTCCTGCGCCTGGGACAGGTGCCGCACCGGCTTCTGCAGGAAATTCAGCTTTGCGGAGCCATAGGCGAATAGATATGCCACACCGTCCTCTGCTGTCTTCCTGCCGTATAATGCTATGGCAATATCCTTGTTCTGTGCCATTCCATTCATTTGTTTTATGTAAGATACCACATAATCTTCCACATAGATTCTGCAGTGCTTGTCCGCCTCTCCGATCTGCGTTATGTTCTTCGGTAATTCCATACAAAAAACACCTCCCATGCCGTTTCTATCAGTTATCACTAACTATAGCATCCGCACAGGAGGTATTTTAGCGTTCTTTGTCGCACCTCTTCAAAAACAGTTCGACAAAGTTTGCACCATATTCTATGTATTCTTAGCTATGCTTCAAACTTATATACGGTAACAGAATCGTATTCTCTGCCGTTCTCCCCGCCAAATACATAGGAGGGGAAATTCTCATGATGAATGGTATCCGGGAAATACTGGGTCTCCAATGCAAAACCGCAGCGGTTGCCGTAGGTCACCCCATCTTTTCCGGGCTGTACATCAATAAAATTGCCTGCATAAAACTGCACTCCTGGCAGGGTGGTGTATGCCTTCATTACTCTGCCGCTCTTCGGGCCTTTTACTGTGGCAATATGCCGTAATGTACCGTCATCGTTCCATCCATCGATCACGAAATTATGGTCATAGCCTCCGGTCAGGAGTAACTGCTCATAATCTTCCCGGATGTCTCTGCCGATCTTCTTGGGCTGTGTAAAATCCATGGGTGTGCCTGCTACCGCACGAATCTCACCGGTAGGGATCGATCCTGCTGCCACCGGAGTAAAGTGCGAGGCTCTCAGCCACAGTTCATGCTCTTCAATGCTGCCTGCACCGTGACCGTCCAGATTGAAATAGGAATGGTTGGTCAGGTTGATAATGGTCTTCTTGTCACTGGAAGCATGGTAATGCAGAGTCAGCTCATTCTCTTCACTCAGAGAGTAGGTTACGGATACCTTCTTATTGCCTGGAAATCCCAGCTGCCCATCCTCATCCTCCAGAGAAAATGTCACGCTGTTCTCTCCTATCTCCGCATCCCAGAGTCTCTTATGGAATCCCAGTTGCTTATGGGTATGTAAATTGTTGACACCGTCATTTTTATCCAGCTGATAAGTAACGCCATCCAGCGTATACTCTGCACCGCCGGTACGGTTCGCACAGGGGCCGATCACCGTGCCGAAAAAGCTGTCGTTGCCGTAATAGCTCTCACCATTGTCAAATCCCAGCACCAGGTCGTCCGCCTTGCCCGCGGCATCCGGTACCAGTACGCGCACCAGAGTAGCGCCCAGATCTGTCACCGCTGCCTTCATACCCTTACTATTACTCAGGGTATACAGCGAGATCTCTTTCCCTTCCGGGCTTTTCCCAAATAAACTTTTTGTTACTGCCATTGTCTTTCCCTCCCACTTTTATCCATTTTTATTTCATGCATACTGTCTATAATTCCACTCTGCCCTCTAAAGCGCGGAGTAATGTTACCTCATCAATATATTCCAGATCTCCTCCTACAGGGACACCACTGGCAATTCTGGTCACCTTGATTCCTGTGGGCTTGATAAGCTTGCTGATATACATTGCCGTGGTCTCACCTTCCAGGCTGGAATTGGTTGCGATAATGACCTCCTCCACATCACCCTGCAGACGTTCCATCAGTTCCTTCAGCTTGATGTCACCGGGTCCCACACCCAGCATCGGGGAAATGGCACCATGCAGTACATGGTAAACGCCCTCATATTTGCCGGTCTTCTCATAAGCCGCCAGATCTCTGGTGTTCTCCACCACCATAATGGTACGATGATCCCGTCTGGGATTCGCACACACCGGGCAGAGTTCCTTATCCGTCAGAGTATAGCATTCCTTGCAATAGCGGACATTGGCTCTGGCTTCGATCATGACGTTTGCCAGTCTGTCCACACGGTCCTTCGGCATATTGATCAGGTGAAAAGCCAGTCGTTGTGCGGACTTACTGCCAATCCCCGGAAGGGCTGCCAGTTCTTCTATTAATTTATTGATCTGTCCGCTGTAGAGTTCCATTAGAAAGGAAATCCTCCTAATCCTCCGGTCATTTTGCCCATAAGTTCTGCATTGGCTTCATCCGCCTTGCGCAGTGCTTCGTTGGCTGCTGCCACGATAGCATCCTGCAGAGTCTCGATATCCTCGGGATCCACGATCTCCTCTGCCAGCTTGATGGATGTGATCTCTTTTTTACCGTTGATGGTCACTTCCACAGCTCCGCCACCTGCGGATGCGGAGAACTCCTTGGTCTCCAGTTCCTTCTGTCCTTCTTCCATCTGACGCTGCATTCTCTGTGCCTGCTTCATCAGATTATTCATATTTCCGGGCATTGCGCCTCCGGGAAATCCACCTCTTTTTGCCATGTTGCTGTTTCCTCCATATTATTTATAATTGATTTCTCCGTGCTGCGCACTTTCGAAATCATAACATATATTCGCATTTCGGACTATTGTCCTACGTGCTCATATATGGTTGAGTTATTATTCTATCTTACCTTATCTGCAAGTCTGCCGCAATCCCAAATTCACGCAGGATCACTCTTCCTCATCGATCTCCATGTTGATGACCTTACTGAGATCCACATAGTTGTCTTCGAATTCTCTGCTGCTTTCCACCGTCTGGATCGTCACTTCAATCTCTTTGCTGGAAAAATCGGACAACAGCATTTCCAGTTGCTGCTTGTTCTGTTCGTGGGCTTCCCCCTTAAAATAATCGGAAGCCAGTCCGTCCTCCAACACCACCATGAGCTTGTTGTCTCCACCCAGACTTAATCGGGCGTTTTTCAGATACATCTTCATGGGGTTCTCTGCATTTCCCACGATGGCCGGCCATTTCCGTACGATCTCCTGGATATCCCCGGGAACCGCCTTCGGCAACTGTGGCTTCGGCTTTGCCACACCGGCCTGCGGCACTCCCTGTGCTCCGGGAGCTCCGGCAGGCATCTGGGCCGCCGTGACTACAATACCGTTCTCGACCTTTTCCTCCACCTGGCGAATACGATCCAGGACAGCTTCCTGATCCGTCTCCATCTCCGGCTTACACAGCTTGATCAGCGCGATCTCTACCAGGATACGCTTCTGCGCCGCATAGCGGATCTGTCCGGACAGTTCGGAGAAAATATGAATATAGCGGATGATCTGGTCCATGGACAGCATGGAAGCTTCTTCCTTCAGATTCGCCAGATTGTCCGTAGACATGTCTATGACATCCTCCAGATTATCCGCTGTCTGTACCAACATCAGATTCCGCAGATACCAGGTAAAGTCCGTGACAAACTGTACCAGCTCCCTGCCCTGCATGACGATCTCTTCCAACAGTTCAATGCAGCCTAACACATTCCGGTCCATGACGAAGCGCAGCAACCTGCTGAACACTTCCGTATCCACTGCCCCCAGCACATCCAGGGTCATATCGTAGGTCAGTTCTTTGCCCAGATGGAAGGCAATACACTGATCCAACAGGCTCAAGGCATCACGCATGGAGCCGTCTGCCACCTTGGCAATGTAGCGCAGAGCTCTGTCCTCCACCTGTACCTGCTCCGTGTCCATCAGTTCCTTCATACGATCCGTGATGGTATCAATGGAGATTCGTTTAAAATCATATCTCTGGCAGCGGGACAGGATCGTAATGGGGATCTTGTGCACCTCTGTGGTCGCCAGAATAAAAATAACATAAGAGGGCGGCTCTTCCAGCGTTTTTAACAATGCGTTGAAAGCTCCGGGGGAGAGCATATGCACCTCGTCGATGATGTAGACCTTGTATTTTCCCTCCGCAGGGGAATAGGATACCTCGTCGATGATCTCACGGATATTGTCCACACCGTTGTTGGAAGCCGCATCGATCTCGATGACATTCATGCTAGCTCCCGCTGCGATTGCCTTACAAATACGGCATTCCCCACAGGGGCCGTCCTCTGTGGGGTGTTCGCAGTTCACTGTTTTCGCAAAAATCTTGGCCACCGTGGTCTTACCGGTACCTCTTGTTCCGGTAAACAGGTACGCATGGCCGATCCGGTTCGCCCGCAGCTGATTCTTCAATGTCGTCACGATATGATCCTGACCCTTGACATCGGAAAAAGCGTCCGGGCGGAATTTCCGGTATAGTGCTGTATATGACATGTTTTTTCTCTCTTCCTTGTAACTATTCAGAGCCATCAAATATTAGCAGATGCTTGGCGAAAATAATTACTCATTAATTTTCTGTCTTAATCGCCGAAGCAGATGCCCAGCAGCTTCGCTTCCTGTACGATGGTAGCATCGGGATCCACGGTCTTTAACTTGCCCGCTACATCCTCTAACGGAACCCTTACGATCTCACGGTTCTTGTAACCTACCATGAATCCATACTGATTATCCAGGATCAGCTTGCCTGCCTCGGAGCCCAGACGGCTGGCGAATACTCTGTCATAAGGGCAGGGGCTTCCGCCTCTCTGCATATGGCCGGGTACGGTGACACGTACTTCTCTGCCGGTCTTCTCCTGGATCTGTGCAGCCACTTCGTAAGATACGGAAGGGAACGGATATTTTTCCATCTTTTTCTTGTAGTCTTTTTTGGTCAGGGCAGCATCTTCCCTGGAAATCGCACCCTCAGCCACGGCGATAATGGTAAAACGGCAGCCCTTTTTGTCCCTGTCTTCGATCTTCTCGATCACCTTATCGATATCATAAGGGATCTCCGGGAGCAGGATGATGTCCGCACCGCCTGCCATTCCGGCATTCAGGGTCAGCCACCCTACTTTATGTCCCATAACTTCCACGATAAATACTCTGCCGTGGGAAGCTGCTGTGGTATGGATGCAGTCGATGGCATCCGTTGCAATATCCACCGCACTCTGGAAACCGAAGGTCATATCGGTGCCCCACAGGTCATTGTCGATGGTCTTGGGCAGGGTCACGATATTCAGTCCTTCCTTGCGCAACAGGTTCGCAGTCTTGTGGGTGCCATTACCACCGAGAATTACCAGGCAGTCCAACTGCAGCTTATAATAATTCTGCTTCATGGCTTCGACTTTATTCAGTCCGTTGGGATCCGGATCCTGGATCGTCTTGAAGGGGGTACGGGAGGTTCCCAGGATCGTGCCGCCCTTGGTAAGGATGCCGGAGAAATCCTTGTCTGTCAGCATGCGGAAATTACCGTAAATCAGTCCTCTGTAGCCATCGAGGAAGCCATAGATCTCGACCTCTTCCTTACTGTTCGCCAGGGTCTTCACCACACCTCTCATGGCAGCATTTAATGCCTGGCAGTCACCACCGCTCGTCAACATTCCGATTCTCTTCATCGTAGGATCCTCCGTTTTCTATATTTCATTATTTTCTCTTGCGTTTGCTGTAACTATGCAAAACTGTCTTCGTTCTGCCAATACTTATTTCTATTTTAATACATTTATTTTCATCTGAAAATAGTTTGTTGTAATTTCCGGCAGATTTCTCCCCTATGGCAAAACAAACCTCAGAAGCACCGGGCCTCTGAGGTTCGCTTATCATCTTATCATACGTTATTTGAATTTAAACTTTCCTTTGATCATGGTCACGTAGACAGCTGCGCCGCCACCGCCGACCACTACGGTTCCGGCTGCTGCCGCTGCCGCCACACGGCCTGCGTTCGTTCCCTTACCGGAGGTCTCCGTTATCTGCTCTGTGCCGGATTCCTGAGAGCCGGAAGTCTGGGCGGTCATGGAATCTATCCGCTCCTCCTGCGGTGCTTCTCCACTCGATTCCTGCGTGTCCTGTGCCTCCCCGGAGGGCTTTGCCGCATCTTCCTTACGGTTTTCGTCCGCAGCGGGTGTTGTCGGGGGCACGGGAATTACAGAAGGCTTTACCACACCGGGTGCGGCAGGCGTTGCCGTGGCTACGGGAGGTGTTGCCGCGTCCGTGGTCTTCTGGTCCGTATTGGACGCCTGACTGCTGTCATCGTCGTCATCATCGTCATCATCGTTACTGGCAGCAGGCTTCTTCGGTGCGATCTCATAACCGCAGATCGTACAGATTTCCGCCCGTTCTGTGGTGGCCGCGCCACCGGATGCATGCTTTTCCGTATTGCTGGTGATTCCACAGACACCACACTTATGCCAGTGTCCGGTCATATCGGACAGATATCCTTCTGCCCAGCTATGATCCGTCTTCGGCAGCACGATTTCTGCCGCTGTTATGCTCTTACTTCCATCTGCGGATGCAAAATACAGGCCGCAGACGTCGCAGGTCCAATACTCGATGCTGCCCTCTGCCTGACAGGTGGGTTCCACCCGGTCGTGGTGGGTCAGCGGGCCGTGACCGGAGTTCCGTGTCTTCGATACGGCGGGGCTTGCGTTATAATCATCGGTTTCCGCATAGCGGATCTGTGCAATCACCTTCTCGTTGTGACCGACTCCGGTGGATTTGGTCTGCCCCCAGTCCGTTCCATCAAAGCTGAACTCCACGTCAGTGCGGTCTGTGGTGATCTGCGCCGCCAGATCGTTGCCGCTGACGGTAAAGGTCATGTCAAAGGCATCCGGATCCGGGGTATCCTCGCGGTCTGCTCTTTCGGTTCGATGTATGGTTATATTCACACAGATGTCTTTATAATTTTGCGACCTCAATACAATTTGAATAGCCGCAGAATGCTTGATATCCTCCATGGTGTTTTCTCCCAATGTGAATATCAGCTTACCTTCCGAATATCTGATAGCCTGGTCTGTTGCCAAAACGTTAGCATCATCTGACTTTACCATATTGATTAATTCTGTCGTTCCCCTGTCTTCCGGCAGTCCCGGTATCTGTACTTCCTTCTCTCCTTTGGCTGCCCAACTGTAATATAAATTCTGCATTGGAATTGCCGAAACTTCCGCCTTTTCAATTGCCAGCTTCACCGGTGCAGTCAACGGCTTATAGTATTCCGGATGCTGTACCGGGGTAAATGTTGCCGTGTAGGTTCCATCGTCTCCGACACAAGGAACCTCGTCTCCGATGATCTGCCAGGTTCCGTCGATGATCTCGGTTCCCAGTTTTGCCGTCAGTCCTGTCACTGTGAGTTCACTCAGCTTATTGCCATAGGTTCCACAGGCAATGCCCTCCCCTTCTACAGTAAGTGGAGCCGGGGCGATGTCAACGATCAGATTCTTCGTCTTCTCAGAGAAGAAAGAATTGTCATTTCCTTTGTAGACGAGGGTAAACGTGGTCGCACCTGCAGTCCGCGCATTGTAGGTTGCGGTGCCGTCCCGGAATTCTGCCGCATTTACCACCGGGGTATCCTCGATCCGGATCTCAAAGCTGCCCTCCGTATCTTCCGCAGAGATGTTCTTTCCGTTTGTCACAAAGTTTACCAGTGCCTTTACATTAAAAGTAATATCTTGTCCATAGGTGGGAATAGCGTTATCTGTTCTCTCGAACAGCAGACCCGTGGTGTACTTTACACCAACTGCGTTATTCTCCCCAAGAGAAGGGTAGTAGGCGATTCCCTTCTCTTTGTCGTTGGCTTTCTTTGTCCAGAGTTCGGTGTTAAAGTCGTATGTTTTGAGTTCTTCGAAAAAGCTGGAAGAGGTCAGTTGCAGGGTCGTACGCCCCAAATTGCGTTTATCATCTGCTTTACATATATCGTTATTGAAATAGCAATTCGTTGTACCGTAATCTCCACTGTTCACTATTCCTGCACAATCTTTATCACTTGTAACAGCAGCTATACTAATGCAATGATCAATAACTTTAAATGGACTATAACCGCAGATTCCTGCCGCATAATACTCTCCCTGCACGTCTCCTGCAAAAAAGCACTGGGAAATTATAGTGTTTTGTCCGGCATTGCTGCAGATTCCACCTGCTGTATACCCTTTTACCGTTCCGGTAAAGGAGCAGCCATAAATTTCGCCCACAGACAAGTTTCCGCAAATTCCTCCTGTCTCGGTATTCGAAGTCGAAACAATCACTCCGTTGGCAGCCAAAAGCATTACTTTACCGCTTTCTGCGATCTGACCATTTATGTTACCTATCCCGCCAAACAAGCCCAGACAATTACCTGTCATATTGACATGGCCTATCGTATGTCCGTCTCCACTGAATTTTCCTGTGTACGGAGTTCCTGGATCTCCAATGGAACTGAGTTGTACTCCGCTCACATCTATATCGTTCTCCAAGACGTAGTTTCCGCTCCATTTTGTATCATCCCGTCCGATGGCTACGAATTCCTCCGCCGTGGTGATCAGGGTATAGATATCCCAGTCGTCGCCATTCGTTGTAACATAGTTATAAACCGGTACGGAAGCAGCCTTCATCTCTCCGATCTTTGCCACCTTTGTCAGATTGATGTAAGTCCCTTTGGCTGTACCAAATCTACTTCCTGTACCTGTAGCCACTGCAGTGTTGGTATCGACACTGCCCTCATTCCAGATTGTAGAATTCAAGCCCTCCGGAAGTGCACCGCAAAGCTGGCTGGTAGTCAGGGGAATCACCTTATCGCTTGCTCCTTCTCCCACCCCGGCATTATTCAAATCACTGTTGTAATAGCAGTTGCCGATAAAGTTCATATCATTCGAATCCGTGCTTCCAGCTATGCCACCAACATTTTTGCCATTCCCTGTAATCTTACCACAATTCAGGCAATTACTGATGTCATACCTATTCGCTGATGCACCGGTAATACCACCTACATAGCTATCCTGTTGAGAAACTGTTACAGCACCTATATTATAACAGTATTGAACTACGCCGTTTCCAACGTTTCCTTCATAACTGGCAGTGCCCATGATTCCGCCTGCTGTAGAAATTCCACTTACTGAACTGCTATTGTAGCAGCCGGAAATATTTCCTATCAGACTTCCGCATACACCGCCTACCTGCCGCCTCGCACAAATCGTGTTTTCGATACTATAGCAGTCAGAAATATTTGCTCCTACTCCAGCAATTGCGCCCACAAAGCTTTTACCAGAAATATTAGCCCCCTTTACTGTGACACTTTTTATATAGCTGGAAGCAGTGGTAAAGTTGTGGCACTCTCCAAACAGACCCACATAGGAGGCTTCCTTTCCTGTAATTGTCATTCCGGTTATTGTATGTCCGCCGCCGTCAAAGCCTCCCCAGAAAGGGTTGCCATCTGTACCTATCGGCGTCCACTCCTTACCGCCAAGGTCAAGGTCAGAAACCAGCAAAAAATGCTCCCTTTCATAATCCGTGCCATTATTCACCTGCTGCGCCAGATACGCAAGCTGCTCTGCATTTTCAATCAGCCAGGGTTCTTCTTTTGTGCCTCTACCTTGGGTAAAAGCTACCGCTGTGCCATCCCAGGTATCTACTGTTTCCCCCTCCGCTCTCGCACTCACCGGCACAGCGATCCACGCCAGTGCCGCCAGTACCAGCAAGGCCAGTCTCATCTTCATGCTCCATGCTTTTGTACTTTTCTTCATAACCCTCATGCCTTTCTATATCCTGCAAAATTTCACATATTTCCCAACCCTTTGCAGATGTAAAATCCAATTTTGTTTTTATACTATCCGTATCATTTATTATACCAAAAAAGCAAAGGCACCGTCAATATTTTCCATACGATTCGTCTCATATTTTTATAAAATTTTGTTAAACAAGTGCGCCCACCGCAAAATCGAGCAGGCTGGCTCATCGTATACGCAAAAAGAGTGACCGGATCTCTCCGGTCACTCCTCGTTGCCTTCTCTGAAAAATATATCCAGTTTTCCCAGACATTTGATCAATGTCTTCATTTCTTCCTCGTCCAGATCCCGAATGATCGTATGGATCATTTTCCTGTGGAAATCTCTGTGATGGAAAAAAGCTTTTCTCCCCTTCTCTGTCAGGGTCACCAGCACTACACGTTTATCTCTGGTGCTGCGGTTGCGGGTGAGATATCCTTTTCTCTCCAGACTGTTCATATTCGTGGTCAGGGTTCCCACGGTGACATGCAGTTCCCCGGCAATCCTGGACATGCTCTTGGGTTCCTCGATACCGATAGCCTCCAGAATGTGTATGTCATTATTTGTAATATCCTTGAATTCGTCTGTTATGACCGCCTTTGCCTCTGCGTCCATCACGTTATGGAACAGATTCACCAGCAATTCGTTCAGCATCCGGTTGTTGCTTTTTCCCATAGTTTCCTCTACGATATCTGGAATTTCTCTGTCGTATGCCGCGATCCTTCGAAGCTGCCTTCTCGGACGCATATCCGAGGGCTTCCTGCCCTTCGAATCATTTTCAGTATACCGTCTACCAGGTCATCACGCAAGCCCCAATCGTAAGCCCGGCGCCGAATCCCGCCAGAACGATGCGGTCACCGCGGTGCAGCTTTCCCTGCCTGTGCAGTTCATCCAGCAGCACCGGAATGGAGGCAGAGGACAGATTGCCTACCCTCTCCAGATTTGTAGGAAATTTTTCACGATCCGCATGAAGGCGTTTCGCCACTGCATCAATAATACGTGCGTTGGCCTGATGCAATACGAACATATCAATATCCGGCACAGCAAGTCCGGCATCTGACAGTGCTTCCTCGATGCACTGCGGCACCCGTCTGGTGGCGAACCGGTACACTTCCTGTCCATCCATCTGAATATAATGTTCTCTGTCATCCGTCTGCTGTTTTTGATCCGTTTTTGCCGCCGAAGCCCTTGCATACGGGGTTGTCAATTCTCTCGCTCCACATTGCAGGACTCCACCGCCGGTGCCGTCGGAGTGCAGTGCCCGGCCCAGAATGCCTGCTGGCGGTATCCGTTTCTCCTCCGCCGTCTCCTGCATCCCTTTCCCTGTCTCCGGCAAAGCGTTACTGTATTCCACCGCCCGGGACTCCGTCCTGCATCTCTCTACAACTACCGCTCCGGCACCGTCTCCGAACAGGATGCAGCTGCCCCGGTCCGTCCAGTCCACCAGCTTGGACAAAACCTCGCTGCCGATGACCAGCGCATTTTCCGCAAGTCCCGTCCGCAGATAAGCATCCGCAGTATTCAGGGCAAATAAAAATCCGGAACAGGCCGCATTCACATCAAAAGCCAAAGCATTCACCGCGCCGACAGCTGCCTGTACCTGGCAGGCACAGCAGGGCAGATACTGTTCCGGAGAACAGGTTGCCACCAGGATCAGATCAATCTCTTCCGCTCTTTTTCCTGCCTGTTCCAACGCTTTACGGGCTGCTTCTGACGCAAGTGTCACAACCGTTTCGCCCACAGACACATGACGCTCACCGATACCGGTTCTCTCCCGGATCCATTCATCCGAGGTTTCTACCATCTGCTCCAATTCTTTATTTGTAACGATCCTCCCCGGAAGCGCACTTCCGGTTCCGGTGATTCTTATGGTCCTCACGCCATTTCCTCCATGATATCCACTGTTCTTTCTATTTTCTGCGCCCGCCAGGCATTGCTGCCACAGAACAACAGTCCGTTATCCACATCTCCCGTTGCCGCATTGATCAACGCTCGGGTGATGCAATACGGTGCTGTCTTCGGATCGCAGGTCTTAATGCAATGTCTGCATCCGGTCATAAACCGTTCCCCGGCCGCCACCTTTTCCAGAAAAGCATTCTGTATAGCTCTGCCGGGCATTCCCACCGGGCTTTTCACAATAACAATATCTTCTTTCTGCGCCCGGAGATACTCCTGCTTGTACGCCTCCGCCGCATCACATTCCTCTGTGGTCACGAACCGGGTTCCCAGCTGTACCCCCGCAGCCCCGAGGGACAGGCAGTGCTCCAGATCTCTCCGGTCATAAATACCTCCTGCTGCAATCAGTGGAATTCCCAGTTCTGCTGCCTGCCGGATCATTGCCGTAAGTTCTCTCTCATAGTTCTCCGGTGTGTAAGCATCCAGTTCTTCCCGTTTAAATCCCAGATGACCTCCTGCCAACGGTCCCTCTGCCACGATAAAGTCCGGCTTTCTGTCGTATTTTTTCATCCAGTATTTCGTGACGACCGACAGGGCACGGGGGCTCGACACGATCGGCGCTAACATCGTCCGGTGGCTGCGCCCGGGCATTCCGTTTTCCGTCTCTGCCACAACTCCGGGCAGATCCAGCGGCAAGCCCGCACCGGAGATAATGCAGTCTGTACCAGCCTGCACTGCTGCCCTGACATAATCCTCGTAGTGTTGCGTTGCCACCATGATATTGACACCGACGATACCGCCTTTTGCGATCTGCCTTGCTTTTTCTATTTCTTTTCCGATAGTGCGCAGATTACAGGCGATGGGATCTCTGTCAAAATCCGGCTCCCGGAAACCGATCTGGGCAGTGGAAATAATGCCGATGCCGCCGGCCCCCGCCACGGCTCCTGCCAGCGAGGACAGGCTGATGCCAACCCCCATACCGCCCTGGATGATCGGAAGCTTCGCCGTCAGATCACCAATTTTCAGCGGTTTTAACTGTGATAAAATTGTACTCATACGATCTCCTATATTCACAAAGGGGACCGCCGCGCGGCAACCCCCTTTCAATATCTATTTTTTAGATTTTTCTAAAACGTTCATACCGCTGCTCCGCGATCTCATCCGGTGTCTTTTCCGCGCAGGACTGGAAGAACTCGCGCATATGGCGGTCGATGATGCGTCCGATCTCCTCGATGTTGTCATCGGTTGCCGGCTCATCCTCGCAGATAATACGCTCGATCATGCCAAGCTCATACAGATCCTCTGCCGTCATCTTCATGACCTTCGCCGCCTCGCTGGCTCTCTTGGCATCTTTCCACAGAATCGAAGCAAAGCCCTCCGGAGAAAGGATCGAGTAGGTCGCATTCTCCATCATCCATACCTCGTTGGAAACCGCCAGCGCCAGTGCGCCGCCGCTGCCGCCCTGACCGGTGATAATCGCCAGAATCGGCACCTTCATATCCGACATTTCAAAGAGGTTGCGGGCAATCGCCTCGCCCTGGCCTCTCTCCTCTGCCTCCATACCCGGGAATGCACCTGGCGTATCGACAAAACAGATGATCGGACGGTTAAATTTCGCCGCCTGTTTCATCAGACGGAGCGCCTTTCTGTATCCTTCCGGAGACGGCATGCCGAAGTTGTGCTTCATGCTGTCTTTCGGGGATTTACCTCTCTCCTGTCCAATGACCGTGACCGGCATTCCATAGAAGGATGCCACACCGCCGATGACCGCCATATCATCGCCATAATACCGGTCGCCGTGGAACTCGGTAAAATCGTCAAACAGGATCCGGATATAATCGCTGGCGTTCAGACGTCCGGCGCTACGGGACTGGCGTACTGCCTCCCAGGCGTCTCTCTCTCGGCCTGCGATCTTATTTAAGGTCTTCTGGCGCATGATACCGGAGAACGGTGCTTTCCGGCTCTTTAACTTGCCTTCCTCCACAGAAGCTGCTTTTTCTGCCCTGGATGCAGATGCTGCTTCTGTGTGGTTCTCCGCCTCGTCGTTCCATTTCTCCCAGCCATGCTCCTGGCTGTGAAGCTTCAAAATCTGTCCCAGAACACGCTTCTGATCTTTTCTTTCCACGATCTGATCCACAAAACCGTGTGTCAGCTGGAACTCGGCTCTCTGGAAGCCCTCCGGGAGCTTCTGACCGATCGTCTGCTCGATGACACGCGGACCCGCAAATCCAATCAGCGCTCCCGGCTCTGCCAGGATGATATCGCCCAGGGACGCAAAGCTTGCCGTTACGCCGCCGGTGGTCGGATCCGTCATAAAGCTTATGTAAAGAAGTCCCGCCTCGGAATGACGTTTTAAGGCTGCGGAAGTTTTCGCCATCTGCATCAGGGAGATCATGCCCTCCTGCATTCTCGCGCCGCCGGAAGCCGCGTAGATGATAACCGGAAGCCGTTCCTCGGTCGCACGCTCTACCGCACGGGCAATCTTCTCTCCCATGTTGTGACCCATGCTGCTCATCAGGAAACGGGAGTCGCAGACCGCGATCACAGTCTCATAACCGTGAATCTTTCCTTTACCAGTGACAACCGCCTCATTTAACTCGGTTTTCTCTCTGGCTGCCTCAACCTTGCCCTCATAGCCCGGAAATGCAAGCGGATTGACCACAGACATCTCCTTATCCCACTCTTCAAAGGTACCTTCATCGATCAACATCTCAATCCGGCGGTACGCATGCATCCGGAAATATCCGCCGCAGCGCGGGCACACATACAGGTTGTCCTTGACATCCTGCACCAGAATCGGTTTCTCACATTTATTACACTTACGCCATAAAGAACGCAGGCTTTCCGGCGTCATCGCCGTCGGACGGCTCGGAATCTTCTCCGGTTTTTCCTGTGCTGCCTCTGCCGCCCTTTTATCTGCTTTCGCACTCTCCGCACGGCTTACGCCGGCAGAACCGTGGTCGTTTGTATTGATCGAAGTATACGATTTCTTAAACAGATTTTTAAACATCTCTTATTCAACCTCCCTTATTAGCCAATCATAAACGTCAGCTCTGCGGAAACAGCCAGCTTGCCATCGACGGTTGCCGTCGCACTTCCGATGCCGACCGGTCCTTTTCTCTTGATGATATGGCACTCCAGCTTTAACTTGTCGCCCGGAACTACCTTTTTCTTGAATTTTGCGTTGTTGATTGCCCCGAAATATGCCGTCCTGCCCTTATTTCCTTCTTCACTTAAAATCGCAACCGCGCCGACCTGCGCCAGCGCCTCCACGATCAGGACGCCCGGCATGACCGGCTCCTGCGGAAAATGACCTGCAAACCACGGCTCGTTGTATGTTACATTTTTATATCCAACCGCGCCCTCGCCCGGTGTCACTTCCTCGATACAGTCGATCAAAAGAAACGGATGACGGTGCGGGATGATCTCCTGGATCTCTTTAATTCCCATCATAATTTCAGTTACCTCTTTCGCTTTCCCAATTTAGTCCTCAAATTTCTTGATTACCAGGCTGGCATTGACACCACCAAATCCCAGGGAGTTGGTCAGGGCATAGTGGATATCCATCGGAACACCCTCGCCCATCGTGTAATCCAGATCGCAGCCCTCGCCTGCCTCTTTTAAACCTGCGGTTGCGTGTACAAATCCATCCTCAATGGATTTCACGCAGGCGATAAACTCAACACCGCCCGCTGCACCTAAAAGATGTCCAATCATCGACTTAGTGGAGTTAATTTTTACCTTGTAAGCGTGGTCTCCCAGCGCTTTTTTCACTGCCATCGTCTCGAAGAGATCGTTATGGTGTGTACTGGTTCCATGTGCATTGATGTAATCAATCTTCTCCGGTGCGATACCTGCATCCTTGAGCGCCATCTCCATCGCATACGCTGCGCCGCTTCCATCCTCTGCCGGGGAAGTGATGTGGAATGCATCGTTGCTTCCGCCGTAGCCGACTACCTCTGCCAGAATCTTTGCGCCGCGCTTCTGCGCGTGCTCTAAGGACTCCAGAACTACGATACCAGCGCCCTCGCCCATGACGAAACCATCGCGGTCCTTATCAAACGGACGGGATGCCGTCTCCGGGTCATCATTGGTAGAAAGAGCCGTCAGAGCCGCGAAACCTGCCATACCGAGCGGTGTGATCGCAGACTCGGTACCACCGGCTACCATCACGTCTGCCTCGCCGTACTGGATCGAGCGGAACGCCTCACCGATAGAGTTCGTACCGGTCGCACAGGCAGTTACCACGTTGATGGATTTACCCTTTAAACCATAATGCATTGCCACATTGCCGACTGCCATGTTGCTGATCATCATCGGAACGAGCAGCGGGTTCACACGGTTCGGTCCTTTTTCCAGCATTTTTTTGTGCTCACGTTCCATCGCCTGTAAGCTTCCGATACCGGAACCGATGCTGGTTCCCACGCGGAACGGATCCTCTTTTTCCATATCCAGACCCGCCTGTGCGATCGCCTCACCGGCCGCCTGCCGCTACCGCATACTGGGAAAACGGCTCCATACGTCTCGCTGCCTTCGGATCCATGTATTTCTTCGGATCAAAATCCTTCACCTCGCCTGCCAGCTTTGCCTTATAATCGGTTGTATCAAAATATGTGATCGGCGCGATACCGACTTTTTTATCCTTTAATCCCTGCCAGAAGCTTGCTACGTCATTTCCAACCGGAGTGATCGCTCCCAGACCGGTTACTACTACACGTGTCTTATTTTCCATCTAAAAACCTGCCTTTCTATCGTCACAATTCAC
>OGQZ01001277.1_pt1 | contig 19631 bp, 15 predicted proteins | sample 1553321 | NCBI WGS metagenome assembly OGQZ01 (sample SAMEA2579958, study PRJEB22360) | human gut metagenome | reverse complement strand
CAACCGGGTAGCGGTTGACGAAATCTGATGTAGGGGGATAGATTGGGTATGGGAAAATCCGTTTTTATCAGTTACAGTTCAAAGGATGAGCGATACATAAAAAAAATGACACAGATGCTGGAGAAAATGGGGATTTCATATTGGATCGCACCGGATATGATACCGGCGGGTTCGAATTATGCCAGAGAGATTCCAAAAGCGATCCGGGATTGCGAGATATTTTTGCTGGTTCTTTCCCAGGCATCCCAGCAGTCAATCTGGGTGGAAAAGGAGATTGACAGTGCCATTTATTACCGGAAAACTATTGTGCCGTTTCAGATTGATGACAGCGTAATGACAGATATGTTCCGGTTTTATCTGAATAATGTGCAGACGATTCGTTGTGCCAACCGGCCGAAGGAAGCAATCGAGGAATTGAAGCATCGTCTCAGATCACTTTTGATGGGACCGAAGGAGGTTGCAGGAAATATAACTGTACCAAATAGCGGACAGAACAAGGATAGACAGGCAGGGAAAGGATCAGAACAGCATAGCGCAAAGCCGGAGCCGCCCAAGGAACAGGAAACATCAAAAACAGAGAATGTGACCAAATCGGAGCCGCAGGAGAAGCCGGACCCAAAACAGCACAGTACAACGGGAATCCGAAAAAAAAGATCTTCATTTCTGGGATCAAGCGGCATTCCCACAGAGTGTAAATATTGTGGCGGGAAGCTGGAGAAAATCTCTCAGGGAGTATACCGTTGTAAAGAATGTGGCAAAGAAAATTATGATTATCTCCGGACGGTACGCAATTTTCTTCAAAGAAACGGGGCAAAGCCGGCGTTTGTGATCGAACGGGAGACCGGTGTACCCCGGAAGGTGATCGAACAGCTGATCTCGCAGGAGTATCTGGAGATACCGAAGATGGAGACCGCAAGGCTTTCATGTGTGCGCTGCGGAGCATCGATCCGGACAGGTACTTTATGTGACCGGTGTAAAGAAATTGGAATCCGGACAGGAAGCTCTTCTTCCGGAACGGGAGGTTGGCATTCCTCCAGACGTCGATAACTGCTATTTGCTTGAGGAAAGGTAAATAGCTTTGATGGTAGAAATGAGGATTATATGGGGAGAAATATATGGGTGATCGGCAATGACCGTCAGGAAATGATAGAAGCCCAGCGCAGGATTAATTCCACGGGTGGCATGAGAGCAGTCTGCAAGCTGTCTCTGGAGGCGGTACAAAGATCCATAGAGGAGAGGCGGCTTGTGGAAAAGGCAAGTCAGGAATGGAGAGAAGCACCTTCCTTGATTGTGGTGGATTATGGTATGTCCCGAAAAGAGGACTTTGCTACAGTATCCTATATTAAAAAGCAGAAGGATCTGGCGGGTGTTCCGTTATTTTTTATGACAGAGGCGAGAACAAAGCAGCTTGATCGGGAGTGCTATTCATGGGGAGCGACAGTAGTTTTACATAAACCGTTTTCCAGAGAAGGGATCATGCGTATTGAGCAGACGGCATGGCAGCATGATGTGACGAAAAATTACGAAAAGCTTTTGGTACAACAGGCAAACCACCTGCGGGAACAGGAGGAGATCGTAAAGCTGAACCGCCAGTTGGAAGCAAGGAACAGTCTGCTTCGTCAGGTATTTGGGCAGTACTTTTCCGATGATATTTTCAATGAGATCCTGGAGCATCCGGAGGGGGCCGCTATCGGTGGCAAAAAGCGGGAGCTGACAGTTATGATGGCGGATCTCAGAGGATTTACCTCTATTTCCGAGGGATTGTCGCCGGAGAAGGTCACGGATGTGTTGAATTACTTTTTTCAATGTATGCTTCCGGCACTGACGGAGCATAAAGGGACGGTGATCGAGTATCTGGGAGATTCGATCCTGGCGGTCTTTGGAGCACCGATCGCTTCGGAGCATCAGACGGAAAATGCCATTGCGGCAGCGATCAAGATGCAGAACAATATGGAACAGGTCAATGAATACTGCACCCGGAACGGATATCCACTGATGGAAATTGGAATTGCCATTCACCGGGGAGAGGCATTTATCGGGAATGTGGGTTCCGAGCAGCTGATGAGGTACAATGTGATCGGCAGCGTGGTCAATGAATGTTCCCGGATCGAAAGCTTTAGTGTAGGCGGGCAGGTTTTGGCATCCAGAGATTGTCTGAGCCATATTAATGCACCGGTGGAGATTTCCTCCCAGCAGGAGATTCAGGCAAAGGGAATGCAGTATCCTATTACGGTGTGTGAGATCCGGTCCATCCGGGGCAGTTATAATTGCCAGATCAGGGAACAGAGAAATGATGTACTTCATTTGGTAGACAGATGGGTGCTGTTTAATATGTATCCCATTGAAGGTAAACTGATACAGGATATCTGTGTCACCGGAAGACTGTGCCGTTTTTCGTACAAGCGTGCTGTGGTACAGATGGACGAAAAAGAGGAATATGATCTACGGATAGGGATGGATGTGGAAATATTTGCCGCCGGAGATGACGGCAGGGCATTATTTACGGAGATTTATGCTAAGATTGTTGAGATTAAGGATGGATTCCTTACCTTACGCTTTACCCATGTAAACCGAAGCTTTCGCAGTTTTGCAGGGCAGATATGGGAGAAACAGGAGGAGTAATGGGAGAAGAGAAAAACACAAAATGGAAGTATGTACCGGATATGGGAAATCATATGCTTCCACAGGTGGAGATCTGCTGCAGGGATCAGGATGAGAAGCTGGTGGCGGCACAGATTTCGGAGGAGCAGGCAGCGCAGTTCTTGAAGCATTCGGAAACGGAACAGGAGAATGCGGTGTGGGATAATGGATGGCTGCAGGAAAAGCTGGATATGCTCCGTGCATCGGGCAATCATTTTCTGCTGCTTTTGTGGGGAGAACATGAGGAGAAATGTCTGTTGTTTTTGAGTGATACAAAACGGGTGCGTCCGCTGGAATTTCTGGATTATCTGATGCCGGACTTTGGGCTGATCCGGGGAGATGTGTCCTGTGCCAGTGTACGGGTATCTTCGGTGATACTCAAGCTGCAGATGGAAGCACAGGGGACGGAGAAAACCATTGAATATCTGATGAATCAGGCAGAGTCCTATTTTCGGGACTGTGATTGGATCGATGCGAGGGAGTATGGGGAAGCCCATACAGAGGAAATTAAGTCATTTGAATATTATCGTAAGAAACGGGTGGCGTGGGCTTACGTCAAAACAACGGACGTGTCTCCGGCGGGAACAACCTTGTGGATCCGTTCATTGGAAAATGAGTCCGGGCTGGAGATTACAGCGGCAGAGGATACATATATTATGATTGGCTGTAAGGGCGAGATTTACGATATTGAGCGTCAGAAGTTTGAAAACAGCTATGAAACTACCAATGAGCCGCTGGATGTATTTACGCAGATGATGGACTTCTGGCCGGAGCTTCAGAAGCTGCCGGAGCAGGACTTTATCAGCATTGATGAGTATGCCCGTTTATGTTATCCGAAGCAGGAGGCCGGAATTTATGCCCGCCGTCTGGAAAAACGAACAAAGATTTTCCCGGTGGGGAAAAGCCATGAATATTTCCTTGGCCGAAAGGGAGATTATATGGCGGTGCGTCCCGATGATCTGACAGATATCTATGTGATCCGGGGAGATATTTTTGGACAGACATATGAGGAAAACTGACTATCTATCCCAAAAATCGGACAGATATTTTCCCATAGAGTCTGCGGTGACGACATCATAAGGGAACCATTCTCTTGGAAATAAGGACTGATAACTGTTTTGCAGGAAGCGTTCATCCAGCAAAAGGATGGCACCCCGGTCAGAATCGGTACGGATCACACGACCGGCGGCCTGCAGGACTTTATTCATACCCGGGTACTGGTACGCGTAGTTAAAGCCGGTACCCTTTTTTTCGTCAAAATAATTCCGGAAAAGTTCATTTTGTGTACATACCATAGGCAGCCCGGTTCCTGCGATCACTGCACCGATCAGCCGGCTGTCCTTAAGATCGATCCCTTCGCCGAAGATTCCGCCCATTACACACAGACCGATGGTGGTTTTTGTCGGTGTGTCCTCAAAATGGGACAGGAACTCCTCCCGTTCCGTTTCACTCATGGAAGTTTCCTGAACATAAACATTGACACATTCCTGACAGTAGGAGGAGCTTTCGATATAACTCCGGATGTCCTCCAGCATACGGTAAGAAGGAAAAAAGATCAGATAATTTCCCGTTTTTGCCTGGATGAAACGTAAAATATAATCGCTGATGCGCTGATATTCTGCCGGGGTGCGTCGGGTATATTTCGTGCTTACGTCCCTTGCGATCATCAGAAGGCGGTTGGAGGAGGAAAACGGGGAGGGAGCGTAAATGGCATAGTCATCCTCCCGTCCTGCCAGCTGATCCCGGTAGTACTGTACCGGAAGCAGGGTTGCCGAAAAAAAGACGGCGCAGCGTCCCCGTTTCAGGTAACTGTCCAGATTGCCGGAGGGGTCCATACACTGCAGATGGAGATAAAATGCTCCGGCAGGATCGTAGTCCCCGTAAATAATATATTTTTCATCTAATGTTTCGTAAATGGACAGAAAAAAGCGCAGCTCAAAATAAAATGCCAGAACATCCTCTCTGGAATCACTGTCCAGAGGCAGCGCAGCCGGATCCCCCGGTGTAATGTCGGGGAGTGCTGTATAATCTCCGGAGTCCGTCCGGCTGTGAAGATATTCTTCTAACAGGGAGGAGAGGCGCAGCGCCTTCATTACAAATGGTTCAATCTCAATGGAATCATAAATTTTTCGTTCTTCGCATTCCCGTTTTAACTCCAGAAGCTCTTTGTTACAGCGTTCCAGACTGCGGGCAATTTTGCGGGAGTGAGTGGTCATGATCTTTTTGATCTTGAGAAAATCCTCCTTGATCAGCGTAGAAGAGTACATTTCACGGGCGCGGTCCACCAGATTGTGTGCCTCGTCGATCAGGAATATATAGGGATTTTCTGTCTCCTGGGCAAAGAAACGTTTCAGGCATGCCGTGGGATCAAAGGCGTAATTGTAGTCACCGATGATGGCATCGCACCATGTACTCACATCCAGGCTCATTTCAAAGGGACAGACATTATGCTTCTCAGCATAGGAGAGGATCATATCACGGGAGATGGAATCCTCCTGGGTCAACAGATCATACACGGCATCATTGACCCGGTCGAAATGACCCAAAGCTCTGGGGCATGCCTGAGGGTTGCACTGGGGCTTATCTAAAATGCAGATTTTTTCTTTGGCGGTCAATGTGATAAATTTGAGCCGCATGCCCTGTGCCGCAAGGAGAGTAAAGGACTCCTGGGCAACGGTCCGGGTAATGGTCTTGGCAGTAAGATAAAAGATTTTTTCGGTGATTCCCTCGCCAATGGATTTGACGGCAGGAAACACAGTGGAGATAGTTTTACCTACTCCGGTAGGTGCTTCGATGTAGAGACGTTTCTTCCGAAGAATACTTTGATAAACACCCTTCACGAGAGTCTGCTGTCCCTCCCGGTAATCAAAGGGAAAGCGTAAGCTCCGGATCGTGCGGTTGCGCTCCTCCTGCCATTTGATCTCCCAGGCAGCCCATTTGGCATACTCCTGTACCAGATCCAGAAACCAGTTCTCAATCTTCCGGAAGGAAATGCGTTCCTCAAAGATGCGCACCTCCTCTGTGGGAATATGGCAGTATGTCATCCGGATACCGATATTCTTGAGCTTGTTTTTCTTTGCGTAGATATAGCCGTAGCACATGGCCTGTGCCTTGTGGACCAGAACCGGTTCCTTCAGACGGGAGACATGACGGTAAATTCCCTTGATCTCGTCAATGGTCATGCCACTTCCGTCTTTTGCCGGGAAAATGCCGTCGGCGCGCCCCTCCACAGTAATTTCAAGGGAAACCCCATCATAGGTTACAGGTACGGTAATGTCTAAGGGAACCTCGGCCAGATAGGTGGAGCCCATGCGTTTCTGAAGCTTTTTGTGGATCCGGGTACCCTCCTGCATGGCGTCGGGATCCGCCAGACCACTTTCGGACGCAACAATATCGCCGCTTCGCAGAATAAACTCTACGAGATTACGCACAGAAATTTTAACGCAGTGCACGGGATCCCTCCTTTCCTATAGCATCTTCTCCAGCATATCGCGATCCCAGAGAACAACCCCGATCTTGTCTGCCAGCTTACGGGCGGCAGGGGTAAAATATTGATTGGTCAGAACCATCGCGACATGACATTCATAAAATGCGCGTCCCGCATATACCTGCTGGACAGCTTCGATGCCCACGTCGTAGTTGTATCGCTTGCACTGGATCGCAAAGGAAATTCCGTCCCGGTAAGCAAGAACATCTACGCCGAAATCGCCGCTTGCCTTCGTGTTCTCTGCCAGCTCAAAACCGTTGGAGGCAAGAATGTCGCAGGTCAGAGCTTCAAAATCCGCACCGGAGATATCGTCCAGATCGGTCAGTGACCAGTCCCCGCGAATATAGCGGCTCCGGGAACGAAACAGAGAGTGGATCTTGCAAAGGCAGAAGATCATAAAAAGAAGTCCTACGCAGACTGCCGGGGCAAAAAAATCCCGCGGTGCTCCCAGAAAGAGAAATACAAGTCCCACAGGAACCAGTGCCGCCAGCATACCCCACAGGAATATATATAAAGTCAATCGCTTATGTCTCATAATAAATTTTAATCCTTTCCGAGTCCTTAAAATTTGGACTGCAGGAACAAAGTCACCGTGTGAAAGTTAAGTTTCACAACATTCTTAAACAGATTACAGAATGTTTGTTCGGCAAAGAATATATTATATGATGGCGGAAGAAAATGCAAGGCGGAAAAAGTGAAAAAAACGGAAAGAAAATAAAACCATGTGTGTGATACACTATATTTGCAGCTTGTTTTATGATAGGAAAACATAAGGAGGAACTATTTATGAAGAAGGGTTATAAGGCAATCGCAGTGACTCTCAGTATGGTGCTGGCGTTGACCGGTGTTGTTGGAGGGGCTCCTATGAAAGGCGAGGCAAAAGCCAAAATTAAACTGAACAAGAAAAAGGTGACATTGACTGTAGGTAAAAGCGTGAAGCTGAAGCTTAAGGGTACCGGCAAAAAGGCAAAGTGGTCATCCAGCAATGAAAGCGTTGCCATGGTGAGCAGTACCGGTAAGGTTATGGCTGTGAGCGTGGGAAAAGCGAAAATAACAGCCAAGATTAAGAAAAAGAAATATTCATGTAGAGTAACAGTTAAAGGAAAAACAACAGAGCCGGAGGAATTCTGGCCTGTAACACAGACAAAGACACCGACTGCCACAAAGGCACCGGCAGCACCGGCACCGGTAAGAAAGACAAATGCTCCGTCCAACATAAAGAATCCGGCAGGAACCGGCAGGCCATATGGAACAAATGTACCGGGAAAGACGGACGCACCGGAAGTGACAAAGACACCGGTTAAGACAGAGGAGCCGGAGGAGACAAAAGCACCGGCTAAGACAGAGAAGCCGGAGGAGACAAAGACCCCGGTTAAGACAGAGAAGCCGGAGGAGACAAAAGCACCGGCTAAGACAGAGAAGCCGGAGGAGACAAAAGCCCCGGTTAAGACAGAGAAGCCGGAGGAGACAAAGACCCCGGTTAAGACAGAGAAGCCGGAAGTGACAAAGGCACCGGTCAAGACAGAGAAGCCGAACGATACAGCGTCACCGGTTAAGCCGAGAGTGGTTTATCAGTTTGTCGGAAGCATAACAGGATGGGGAGGGCCGGATACCTATCCATCATCCAGGGATCACGAGCAGGGAGACGGCAGATCCAACTCCGTGAATGAGAGTCTCACAAACATCAAGGTAAGGATCGGCAGCTATAAGTGTGGTCTTGAGCTTATGAACAAATACAGTGACAATTTTATCGGAGCATCCAATGAGCTGTCACAGATCATTAAGGGAATGACAGATCCTGTCATCCGTGTGACATTGGAAAACGGTGGTGCTGCATCCGCTTATAACTGGTATGATGAGCTGAAATGTCCAAGTGGAGAGGAAGTAGCTCTGACCAAAGAATTCTTGAGACATGAGTACGTTGGCCTGTTCGGAAATGATGATACGATCACAAAGGTAGAGATCTATGACCGTGCCGCTGCAGCAGTAGAGCCGGAGTTGCCGGAGGACACAAAGGAACCGGAGCAGACAGCGGAGCCGAAAGATACAAAGAAACCGGAGCAGACGGCGGCACCGAAGGATACGAAAGAACCGGAGCAGACAGCGGCACCGGAGAATCCATCCCGGCCGGAAGAAAGTTATACACCGGATATTCCGGTTGTTACACCGGGATCGGCAGATGCGGAGAATGAAGCGCTTGCAAGTAATCTGAAGGTGAGCCTTCAGAAGCTGGCAGATGGTAAAATATTGATGAAGCTGGTAAATAATAATGATGTTACGGTAAATTATTTTACAATAAAAATCACCTGGAAGGATGCCCAGGGAAATACTTTAACATATGAGACTTCAGATGGCGAAGTATGTCCGGATACATCATTTTCATCTGGATATTTTCTGGAAAAGAATGGATGGTACTATGATGGGGCATATACCTATAGCGAAAATAAAGACAAGGTAGACCTGTCAAAGAGTGAGATCAGTATAGAGGTAGATCAAACACTTTGGGAGGATAGCAACTACACACCTTTAACATCCAAGATAGCAGTAACCACTCAGAGACAGATGGATGAAGAGGATGGAAGCAGTAAAATTGTGTATGAGATCAAGAACAATGATTCCCAAAGTGCATTGATATCTATGGAGATCTTGTTTAAGGATGCCCAGGGAAACGTGGTTGGTGAAAAAGACACATTTGAGACTGTTTCAGCAGGAGAAACAGTCAGCGATTATTTGTTTGGTCCCTGGGATGATAATTGTGAGGATATTGACTTTGTATCCTATGAGGTGCATATCAACGGATACATGCATGAAGCATCTGAAAGCTAAATCGTCTGGTAGTCTGCAATTTTCACAGATAATATGGACATAATATAGTAAACCTTTTTAAGGGCGCATATCGAATTGTTTCGATATGCGCTCAAATTATGCCCTGAATAAGCCGGAAATTCTGTTTTCGCAGTTGGTGCAAGCGAGGGGTTATGAGTCCTCCGGGGGTTTTTCTGTTTGACAGGGGATTTGTAGGAGAGTAAAATTTAATTCAAACCGATTTGATTAAAATTGGTTTGAATTAAATCAATTTGAATAAAAAAGCAAAAAGTACATTGATAATGAATGGGCTGACAAGAATCTATATATTATTCTTTGCGGTTCGGCACTCAGCTTTATGGAGGATAAGGTGCTCAGTGAGAAAAGTCCGTTGTTTGGACGGCGGGATTCCCAGATCAAATTGGATGCATTTGATTATCTGGAGTCTGCATTATTTGTGCCATCTTATACAAATGAGGAGAAGGCCATCTGTTACGGTGTAACAGGCGGTGTTGCAAAATATCTTTCTATGATCGATCCGGAGAAGAGCTTAGATGAAAATATTAAGAAGCTTTTTTTCCGGACCGATGGATATCTGTATGATGAGACACGAAACTTCCTGATGCAGGAATTTTCGGATATTATATTCTTTAAATAAGCTGATCAGTGTAGGGCTTGTGGAAAAAAGACGCTGTATTACAGAAGAAAAAAATAAAAGAAAGACAAAATATGTTTTAAAGGATTTCATGTTTAAATTCTGGTATGAATTTATTCCAAAGGCGTGTAGTGTCATAGAAATGTGCCAATATTATACACTCAAAGAAGGAATCGCAGGGAAATTCAACTGCTTTCTGACAGAGACCGGAACCTGGTGGGGGACGGAAGTGCTTGTGGATGAGCAGGGAGGTAAAACAACCCGGCAGGCGGATATTGATGTGGTAGGCCTGTCCGCCATAGATAAGGTGATGGTTGTGGGAGAATGCAGGTTTAAAAACGAAAAGATTGATAGATCCATTTATGAAACTCTGGTCAGAAGAAGTAAAGCGATTCCGGCAAAGTACCGCATAACCAGATATTTATTCTTTTCGCTGAGTGGATATACGAAATGGTTTGATGAGATTGACCGGAATGAGGTATGCCTGTTTACGCTGGACGATCTGTATCAGTAGATTGCCGGTTTAAAAGACAGATGCATGGCGGGGTTGCTGCGTATAGGCACAGAAAGGAAGGGACAGCATTATGGATTATTTATCACATAATATCGCAGTTAATTTAAAAAGGGTCCGCACCTCAAAAGGTATGAGTCTGGATATGGTGGCAGAGCAGACAGGGGTCAGTAAAAGCATGCTGGCGCAGATCGAGCGGGGAACGGCAAATCCATCTATTGGCGTGTTGGGCAAGATCGTCAGCGGCCTCCGGTTAAGCTTTGATGAGCTGATCCAGACGCCGCCCCTGGATGCGTATCTGGTGAGGGTGGAGGAGACCATTCCCATCAAGGAAATTCCGGGGCAGTACCGGGTATGGAACTGCTTTCCGATTGAGGATAATAATACTGTGGAGATTTACCGGATCGATATCCTGCCGGGGGGTGTTTACAGCAGCGGCAGCCATGGAGAGCGGACCAGAGAGTATGTCACGGTGATGGATGGTGAGCTGGTGGTGGAGCTTGCGGACGGAGAGCATGTGATCACGAAGGCAGATGCCTTTCGTTTCGAATCGGATCAGCCACACTGGTATCGCAACCGTGGAGAGGAGAAAGTGCGGTTTATGACGTTCTTTGTGGTGTATTAAGGAGTTCTGGCTTTTTTCTCCGCTATCGTGATCTCACCCTGTTGGGTAAGATATGACACCTTGAGAGTACATATTGTACAATATAATGCACAAAAGAAAATAAACCAAACTTTTTTACACATTGCTATTGACAAGACACAGGCATCGTGGTATTTTAATGGTGTCCAATATAAAGGACATCAGATGTACGACATCAAACAAACTTTATCACATATCATACATGCAACAAAGGCGTTGTGGTTTTCAATTTTTGAAACCCGGCGCTTTTTTTGTATTCTCAAAGGAGGAATTTATTATGAAATTAAAGGACACAGGACTTACCAAGGAGCAGCTGAAGGAAAAAGTAAATAAATATATGATCGAGACATATGAGCGTTTTGATTTTATTGCAGAGACGGCAAAGGATATGTATATGTATGACGAAAACGGGACACCTTACCTTGATTTTTATGCAGGTATTGCCGTAAACAGTGCCGGTAACTGTAATGAAAAGGTTGTTGCAGCGATTCAGGATCAGGCAAAGGATATTATTCATACTTTCAATTATCCTTATACGGTGCCACAGGCTCTGCTGGCTGAAAAGATCTGTACCACGATCGGAATGGACAAGATTTTCTTCCAGAACTCCGGTACCGAGGCAAATGAAGCAATGATCAAGATGGCGAGAAAATATGGCGTCGAGAAATATGGTCCAAATAAATATAATATCGTAACCGCAAAGATGTCCTTCCACGGACGTACCTTTGGTGCTATGAGTGCAACCGGCCAGCCGGACAATGCGTGTCAGGTCGGCTTTGGTAATATGACACCGGGATTTACGTATGCTGACTACAATGATCTGGAGTCCTTCAAGGCTGCGGTAACGGACGATACGATTGGTATTATGATCGAGCCGGTACAGGGCGAGGGTGGTGTAAACCCGGCAACGAAGGAATTTATGACAGGACTTCGTAAGCTCTGTGATGAGAAAGGAATTCTTCTGCTGTTGGATGAGGTTCAGACCGGATGGTGCAGAACCGGTGCTGTTATGTCCTATATGAACTATGGTGTAAAGCCGGATATCGTTTCTATGGCAAAGGCAATGGGTGGTGGAATGCCGATCGGTGCCATCTGCGCAACGGCTGAAGTAGCTAAGGCATTTACTCCGGGATCACACGGTACAACATATGGTGGTCATCCGGTAGCCTGTGCCGCTTCTCTGGCGCAGATCGGAGAGCTTCTTGACCGTGATCTGGCAGGCAATGCCAAGAAAATGGGAGCTTACTTTATGGACAAGCTGAAAACCCTTCCACATGTAAAAGAAGTGCGTGGACAGGGACTTTTGGTTGGCGTAGAGTTCGATGATACCATCAGCGGTGTAGATGTAAAGCATAAATGTTTTGATAAGAAGCTTCTGATCACAGCCATCGGAGCACATATCATTCGTATGGTGCCGCCATTGATCCTGACGGAAGAGGATTGCGACAAGGCTTACGAGATCATTAAGGAGTCTGTTGAAGAATTAGCCGATTAAGCCGGGAGGTAGTAAAATTGGAACAATATGTGGTTACAGTCGGTTGTGAGTATGGCTGCGGAGGATCTGCTGTAGGAAGGGCCCTGGCAAGGAATCTTGAAATTGCTTATTATGACCGTGCGTTGATTGATAAAATTATTGAGGAGACGGGAGTTTCCCATGATCTGATGAAAATGGCCGATGCCGGAAAGGACATAAAAGGAAAAAGAGAAAATGCGTCCGGACCGGCAGGTCTCCCGAAATATAAAAACCTGACAGACCGTGTTGTTTATATTCAGAAAGAGGTCGTTAAGAAGCTGGCGGCCCGTTCATCATGTGTTATTATCGGACGATGCAGCGACTATATCCTGCGGAACAACCCACGGTGTGTCAATGTATTTATCTATGCACCGGATGAGGTTCGTGTCAGCAATGTCATGAAAGAGCTGAAGGTAGACGAGGAAAAAGCGAAGGAACTGATCCGGGAAAATGATCAGATGCTTCATGCCCGTTACAAGCAGATGACCGGATCCAACCGAGGGGCCCGTCACAATCGTCATATGCTCATTGACAGCAGTGTTCTTGGCATTGAAGGAACGGCAGAGTATATTGAGGAATTTGTGAAGAAATATCTGGCAAAGGAGGCGGGTACTCATGGAGAATAAAAAGACTTCGGAGTTTGATAAGGTATTTAGTGCCTGGGATATTCTGGTGATCGCATTTGGAGCGATGATCGGCTGGGGCTGGGTGGTTTCCAGCGGCGACTGGATCACAAAAGGCGGTGTGCTGGGAGCAGCTCTTGGATTTGCCATTGGCGGTGTGATGATCTTCTTTATTGGCCTGACCTATGCGGAGCTGACTGCAGCGATGCCACAGTGCGGCGGCGAGCACGTGTTCAGCCACAGGGCTATGGGACCGGTGGGATCCTTTATATGTACCTGGGCGATCGTGCTGGGATATGTCAGTGTTGTGTGCTTTGAGGCATGTGCGCTTCCTACGATCATTACATATATTTATCCAGGCTTTTTGAAGGGATATCTCTATTCTGTGGCAGGGGTTGATATTTACGCTTCCTGGCTTGCGGTGGCGATCATCATGTCTTTGCTGATTACTTATATCAATATCCGTGGGGCAAAGACAGCGGCTGTCCTGCAGACGGTTCTCACGGTTATTATTGGAGGTGTGGGTATTCTGTTGATCGTGGCATCTGTGGTAACAGGAGATACCTCCAATCTGGATGGCCAGCTTTTTATGGGAGGAGACAAGCTAACCTCTTTTAAGGCTGTGATCGCTGTGGCAGTAACAACTCCGTTTTTCTTTATTGGTTTTGATGTAATCCCGCAGGCGGCAGAGGAGATCAATGTTCCTTTGAAAAAGATTGGAACAATGATGCTTTTTTCCATTGTTATGGCGGTGACCTTCTATGCGCTGGTTATTCTGGCAGTGGGCTATGTATTAAATCATACGGAGATCGAAAATGCCATGAGTGGTTCCGGACTGGTGACAGCAGATGCTATGGCAAAGGCATTTAACAGCTCGGTTATGTCAAAGGTACTGATCGTCGGCGGTATGTGTGGTATCGTTACAAGCTGGAACTCCTTTATGATCGGCGGAAGCCGTGCGATGTATTCCATGGCAGAGTCTTATATGATCCCAAAGGTATTTGCAAAGCTTCATCCGAAGTATAAAACACCGATCAATTCTTTATATCTTATTGGTCTGTTGTCCTGTCTGGCGCCTCTGGCAGGCCGCCGGATGCTGGTATGGATCAGTGATGCCGGTAACTTTGGATGCTGTCTGGCATACTGTATGGTATCCATCTCCTTCCTGATCTTGCGGAAAAAGGAACCGGATATGCCAAGACCTTATAAGGTGGGACCGTATAAATTTGTCGGAGCCATGGCGGTGATCATGTCCGGATTTATGATCGTAATGTATATGCTTCCGAACTCCGGTGCGGCTCTGGTATGGCAGGAATGGGCAATGGCCGGCGGCTGGTGTGTTCTGGGAGCCATCTTCTTTGTGGTATGTAAGCTCAAATACAAGGAGGATTTTGGCTCGCTGGTAGAGGTCATCTCGGACGAGGATGCGGCAGCGCTGCAGTCCAGCGACGAAGAGATCAATGCTGCTCTGGATGCGGCGATCGACGCAGCCATCAACTCCGTATTGGAGAGAGAATATATAGGTTCGTTGTTGTAGAGATGCAGATATTACAAACAAAGGAAGGATAAATATCATGAACGAATTTACTTTTTCGGTACCACAGAACATTATCGTGGGCAGGGGAAGTCTTGCAAAGCTCCCCGAAGTTGCAGAAAAATCAGGTGGTAAAAAGGCGTTTATTATTTCCGGTCCTCATCTGAATAAAATGGGTATTGTACAGTCCTGTGTGGATGCCCTGAAAGCAAAAGGAATTGAGAGCAGTGTTTTTACAGAGACCGAGGGAAATCCTTCGGTAGAGACAGTAGATAAGGCGTCCGCCGCATATAAAGAAAGCGGTGCTGATTTTATCGTGGCACTGGGTGGCGGTTCGCCGATGGATGTGGCGAAAGCAGTCGGTGTCGTTGCCAGATATGGCGGAAGCATTACGGAGTATGAGGGGGCTGACAAGGTGCCGGGAGATATTATTCCATTGATCGCTGTACCGACGACGGCGGGAACCGGCTCAGAAGTAACTGCATTTTCTGTCATTACCGATCACAGCCGGAATTATAAGCTGACCGTGTTTAGCTATAAGCTGATCCCGTCCTATGCAATCCTTGATGCGGAGCTTCTGACGACGGCCCCTGCATCAGTGGCGGCAGCCTGTGGTATTGATGCCCTGGTGCATGCACTGGAGGCATACATTTCTACAGCAGCTTCCCCGTTTTCTGATGCTATGGCGGAGAAGGCACTGGAGCTGATCGGTGCCAATATCCGTTGCTATGCAGCAAACCGTGGAGACATTGAAGCGGCGGAAAATATGCTGGTGGGCAGCTTGTTTGCAGGGATTGCTTTTTCGTGGGCACGACTCGGAGATGTTCATGCCATGAGCCATCCGGTCAGTGCATACTTTAATGTACCTCATGGCGTTGCTAATGCAATTTTGCTTCCTACGATAGTGGAGTATAATATGCTTGCAGATAAAGGAAAGTATCTCAATATTTATAATTATATTGCCGAGCTGCCGGCTGCGCCGGAAGAGTTTACTGCCGATATGCTGGTGGATGAATTATTGAACCTGAACGAAGCACTGGGAATTCCGGCCGGTCTGGAGGAAGCAGGTGTTACAAAAGATAAATTTGATGCTATGGCAGACGACGCCATGAAGAGCGGAAATATCGCTGTGAATCCACGAAGCACGACGAAAAAGGATGTGCTGGCATTGTATGAAAAGGCGTTTTAAATGGAAATATTATACAGAGAACAATTTGCTTGACAGGATATGAGAAAAGTATTCTATTGATTTAAATAAGGTGGCCGGATATGATATATCCCAAATTTGGGACACATTCATATTCGACCACCTTTTGGTGACTTGATGTGTTGTTTATTTCTTCACTTTAATCTTTTTAACCTTCGTCCACTTGCTGTAGATCTTTTTCGTTCCCTGAAGCTTATAAGCACGGACGCGGACGAAATAGGTTTTGGATCGCTTTACTTTTTTTACAGTACAATAAGTGGTTTTTACTGTCTTTTTCTTTAAGGACCTGGTAAATTTCTTGTCCATTGCGTACTGCACTTCATATCTCTTGACCGTGGTTTCTGGCAACCAGGTGATGATAAGCTTTAACGGCTTTTGGTTTACAATACGAAGTCCCTTGACGGCTTTTGGAGCAGACGCTTTGGTGGAAGTCTCTGAGGAAGCATCCTGTGTACCAGAGGAAGCAGACGGCTTCTTTGTTGCGGATGGTGTATTGGAGGAAGATGGCTTCTTTGTGGCTGCCGGTGCATTGGAAGCAGCCGGAGTGTTGGAAGTGCCGGGTTTATTGGATGCTGCCGGTGTATTAGAAGTGTCAGGTTTATTGGATGCAGCCGGTGTCTCCGATGCAGTTCCCTTCTTTGGAATGATTTCTCCCTGCTGGAGAACCTTCTTACATGCCGTGCAGATCGTATCGCCGGTGTATCCTTCTTCGGTTGTCGTAGCAGGTTTTTTGTTTACAACCTCTTTCTCCCAATGATAGTCAGGATCGATCGGAAGAGAGACTACTTCACTTTTGCCGCATTTTGTGCAGGCGCGGGTTGCAGTTCCCTCCTGGGAACAGGTTGCCCGTTCAATGACAGCGGTCTGGATCCACTCGTGTTCACAGGCATCTGCCCGTTTCCAATGTGCATAGAGGGTGATATCTCCGGTGCTTCCTTTGGCAATCTCAGTAACCTGTTGTGTCAATTCTTTATCAGAGAACCAGCCGAGGAAAGTATAGCCCTCCAGAACAGGATCGTTTAATTTGATGGTATCAGACTTATTGGTGTATGTGTTCGGATTATCATTTGTTGCATTGTTTTTGACCAAAACATATTTGATATTGTATGATATCTCGGAACTATCCCTCCACATAGCATATAAGGTGATTTCAGCCTGATCTGTTTCTGACAGTGCTTCGACAGAGGCTCCGTCCTTATAGGAATCGCCACTGCCATCTGCTTTTGTGTTCCAGCCTGTAAAAACATAGCCGTCCCTTGTGTAGGTATTTTTGGCAAGGTCGAAAGGATAGTCATCGATCATACATGTCTGTACGTCCATAGTGCCTGCAGTTGCCCCGTTTCCATCGTAGGTGATGGTGTAAGTTCCCTTTGGAAAACTGATAAAGCGGCCGGACCAGACACCATCTGCCTTATCTGCCATAGCGCGGATATCTGCTTCCGGAATATCGGAAAAGATATATAATCTGTCGAAAGAGCTTTTGCTGACCGAAAACGCATTATCTTCAAATTCCTGGAGTGTGTTTGGTAAATAAAGCGTTTTTAATACATCCATATTGGCACAGCTCGAATAACCGATCTTTGTGATGGCGGTATTGCTCAGATCAAGGGATTTGATCACTGTTCCGGAAAATGCCAGATAGCCAATTTCTTTTAATGTCTTAGGCAAGATCACTTCCTCCAGACCGGTACAGTTTCTGAAAACACTTTGCCCTATCGTTTCGAGAGAGCTGTCAGACAGATCGATCTTTGTCAGCTTGGAGCAGTTGCAAAATGCGTAATTATCTATAGTTTTTAATGTCTTGGGTAAGATCGCTTCCTCCAGACCGGTACAGTCCGAGAAAGCACTTTGTCCTATCGTTTCCATAGAGCTGCCGGACAGATCGATCTTTGTCAGCCCGGAGCAGTTGTAAAATGCGTAATTACCTATAGAATAAATATTTGTTGTAGAGCAGTCCACTGTTTCCAAATTCGTACAATCCTGAAAAGCATAAGCGTCAATGGAAAGATTTTCCTGTTCGCCCAAATATACGGAGGTAAGAGAAGTACAGCCCTTAAAAACCTCCTTGGAAAGCTGAGTTACGGAGGTGCCTCTGAAGTCCACGGACTTTAGAGAGGAACATCCTGAAAATTGCTGAGGTGAAAAAATCTGGGTGGATTTTGGCATGTTGATCTCTTCCAATGCGGTGCAGTCTTGGAAGGTTTTACTATAAAAGTATTTAACGGTATCAGGAAGCTTTACGGTTTTTAATTTGGTACATCCCTCGAAGGTTCCTTGAGTAGAGGAGTACCTCGTCGCAATCGTTTGTATGGAAGTTTCACTGAAATCTACCGATTCGATATCTGTTCCGGCAAAACCGTCGTAAACCTTGTGGATAGGTATACCGCCGACATCGGTTACTTTCACATCCTTTGAATAATCTTCACTCCATGGTCCGTACAGCGTCATATTCCAGTCTGTCATGTCTTTCCAGGTATCCAGATCCACAGAGGTATTATAGTTGCTGTCATTGCAGTGGAAAGAATATCGTAAACCGTCCTTTACCAGGTAGCCACAGGAATATACCATATGGGCGGCCCGGTCATACAGCATTGTCTGCGGAGTCATATCAAAGCCGGCGCTGTTATATCCGCCGGAGGTCCAGACCTCTTTTGCATCCGGAAGGAGCTCCCTGTTCTCGTCTCTTTCCAGATCGTAACGATTTGTGGAACATCCGGTGGCATCGATGTAGATCCAGCAGTCAGAATCTTTGTTGTAAGCAATGCTGTAGGCGTGGGTTTTTGTTAACAGCTCAAAGCTCGGGATACCACGGGATACCAATAAAGTATTTAAAAGATTAGTATATCCGCCACATACCGCCTTCTTGTAGAACCAGACATCATACGGGTTATCCGATGTGAGTTCTGTTCCGTGTTTTGGGTTGAAACGTTTGTCGTTCAAATTGTAATATACGCGGTTTGCAACGTAGCGGGATACCGCTTCCATTTCTTTATATGAGGTGGTGATATCGCACTGGTCAAGATAGGTCTGCAGATCATCTGTCATCTCTTTGAGCTGGTCGTCGGTGTAAGTCGATTTATTTTCATCAATACATTCTTTGAGCAGGTACTCCTGAAAGACTGCATCCAGCTTTTCGAAAGCGGAGATTTCCTCATTTGATGCAGCCGCAAATGCAGTGGGTACATTTATGGTGATCGTAAGTAATAAAAGCACCAGTGCAGGGAAGAACAAGCCCGGGAAATATTTTGGTATATTTTTTTTATTCATATCGTATCCTCCTTGTATAAACTCAAAATAAAATTCTTCTTTATTATATGATTATATGGGATAAATCAAGTAAATGAGAATATTTGCGTGAACGGTTCATATATGGCGTGAACGACGTGTGTTCTTTTTGTGTGGAATTCGGCACAAGTAAATGAAAAACACCTTGAGCCGGTGTCGGAAAACGTGTACAATGAAATTGTTGCAAAACGCATCTTGAGTTATTAAAAATGGGTTTAATTTTTAAAAGAAATCATTATAGCAACAGAAAAGAGGGTTAATATGGCAGAGAAAGAAAGCAGTTATGGATTTGAGGAGACAATGGTAACACTGACAGATGAGGATGGTCTGGAGAAGGATTTTTATGTGGATGAGATCTATGAAGTGGATGGCAGACTTTATGCAGCAGTTATTCCGGCAGATGTGGAAAATGTTACAGAATATTATGTATTCCGTCTGATCGATCTGGGAAATGATGATTTTGAGATGGAGGATATCGAGGAAGAGGCAGAGTATGATGCGGCAGCAGACGCTTATGAGGAGATTCTGGATACCCGGATGTGGAACCGGGAGTTTGAAGGGGAATAGAGTGGGCGTCTGCAGAGGATGTTGCATTTTTATGATCTAAAAATAAAATATAGTTGTACAAATATCCGGGAGTTATTAAAGTATACTTTAATAACTCCCGGATATTTTATAAAATATACTTGTATTTTTGGGACGGAGATATTAAAACATAATATAGTAAT
>OGQZ01001275.1_pt1 | contig 19640 bp, 24 predicted proteins | sample 1553321 | NCBI WGS metagenome assembly OGQZ01 (sample SAMEA2579958, study PRJEB22360) | human gut metagenome | reverse complement strand
AAATACTAGCATTTTGGACTTAGCAGGCTTTTAGTTATTTCTTACCTTCGACAAATACGGTCAACTTCTGCATTTTCCCAGTGCTTATCGCTCGCGTAGTCCATTTTATCTATGTTTCCTTATCTGCTATACGCTCGATAACTTTCCGCAGAAATAGGGTTCATTGCTACCCTATTGCTACCCACTGCCTCCCTGTTACTACCCTTACTCCTTGCCTTCTTTTTCTTTCCCATACAGGCGCTCCATGCCTGCCTTCGTTATCAGCCATGTGCGACCGGACTTGCGGAACTCCTCGCCTTCTTTAAAACGAGGCGGGAGCCCCTTTTGTCCTGAGCACGCCTGCTTTACTGTGATCGCAGAAATTCCCCAACGTTCTGCAGCTTCCGCTGTCGTCATCACTTCGTCGATGATTTTCATTTTCTGATTCTCCACACTACGTAACCACAAAATACTGCCGCCGTAACTGCGCCTTGTATAAATTCCTTACTGATATTGACGAAGGACAGTGATGTGATCCAAAGTCCCAACGCGATAAAATCATAGAATTTCATTTTACTACCTCCATGTGATATAATGAGGTTGCCAAGAGGGCGTTCGCCCTCTTGCACCTCAGCTCTTTAATCGTCTGAATCATTTGCGGTGATGGTGACATTTGAAGAGCTCTTTTTGCTTGATGTACTCAACGAGTATTGGAACTGCGATGATTAGCATCATTTGGATTAGCCATTTCATATCTTCCTTGTTCATTTTGACCACCTCCCTTCCTTAATTCTGTATTTATTATACACCTTATTCGATGTAATATCAAGCAAGGAAAAGCTATTTTCTTCGATTTTATCGCACTTTTCAGCATTTTGCAAAATAAAAAAAAAAGACGTCTTGATTTAACATTGTGCTAAATCAAGACGTCTTTTTTATTGCTTTGCGGCTTCCTCTGCCGCTTTTAGCGCAGCGAGCTCGCGCGTCGAAAGCGCCCAGCGCTGTGACTTTTCTTTCTGCGCCTTGCGTGCTGCCTCCTGTGCCTTGCGTGCTGCCTCTTCGGGGACAATGTAGCCGCCGCCAAAAATATTTTTCCCTACTTCGCGCTGGACGTCCATACCGCGAATAAATACGCCAATGTCTTCGCGGTATTCGATTCCGTATTTAGAAAACAACGTCACGGTGCTCGATGTCAGTACGTTATCTGGATACGTATACACCGGTCGTGGTGGCGCTTTCTTGGCCTTGATGTTCGCGGCATTCGCTTCATCAAGTATGCGGTACAGGTCTGGTGCACTTCGGATCAGCGGGCCTTTAGATGCTACAAAACTAGTGCTTACTTTAGCGCCGTTGTCGTATGTAACCGTCACCCCGACGCAAATATGGCTCTTCGCCTCTCGGATTCCGATACACGTGAGGTTTGGCGCAAACAAGAAATAGTCGATGTTATGTTCCGCGTAAAACTTCACAATTTTCGCCATGATGGAAAATGGCGGATTATCGATAACTACGCAATCTGCTGGATAGTCGAAATTTTCAAAGTCGCCGCCCGGCCAAAATGGACGGACTATCGTCCGGCCCCCCCAATCCATTTCTTTGATTGCCCAGTCCTTCACAGCCTCATAAATTACGCCCGGCGTATAACAATCATCTGTGGTCTTCTTTGGTTTGAACTTGTCGACAAATTCTTCATAAGTATTAGATTTTGGCATATGCCTCTCCTATTTCTTAATCCATGCATACAAAAGCCCGCCGGAAATCGCAATCCACAAATTGCGCTGGCGGGTCTTTACTCTAATTTTCCTTTTTGCCTCTTGCTCTAACTCGGTCAATGATTGATTGGCTCTCAATAATGATTTCTGCGTCTGAGCGTTCAAGCTCTTGGACGCGGTCAGCTCTTTCTGCACTGCCTCTAATTGCCGATTGGCTTCTGTCAGCTGCGTTTTCTGCTCGGTCAAGAGCTGCTGCTTGGTCTCGTTGTTCTTCGCCAGCTGATTCAAATCCTGTTCGAGTGTCGTCAGCTCGCTTTCCGATATCTGATACATCTCCTCGGCCTGCGAGGAAGTACCAGCAGCTAGCCAGAGCAAGCACCCCAGCCAGCAGATACACAATCTTTTTATTGATTTGCACAATACAATCACCTCATCAGTACCATTCGCTCATGTCGTAATTCTGCCCGCCGATGCTATAGCAATCGGTCCACTGCCAGCCTGCAAGAATATTGTCCGGGTAGCTGTCGTGGAAGCCGCACTCGCTCGTCCCATACTGAGCGCACCAGTACGGCACATAGTCGGCCAGATCATTAACATTGATGCAGTCTGTCAATGTTGAGAGGCTGGCATAGATTCCAGCGGAATAGCCGGCGGCATTGCATGCAGAGATAAACGCACTGCAAACTGCGGTCACGTCATCAGGATTCTGCCCAATGACTTCGGGCGCTTCCACGTCAAACCAAATCCCCAAAGGCGGTGCTCCATATCCCAAAGTTTCCAGCGCGCCAATGACGACCGCTGCCTCTTCTTCCGCCCGTTCTGTGGTCTGCGCATGAGAGAAACAATAGACGCCCCACAGGAGCCCACGAGCAGCGGCTCCCGTAATATGCTTTGCAAACAGTTCGCTAAGAGTGCGACCCTCTGAAATTTTCACGATTACACCGCCAATGCCGTGGTCAATGAAACGGGACCAGTCGGCATTTTCATTCCAGTCTGATAAATCGACGACATTCATTTTTACACCCTCTTCCTCTTAATCAGCCCGGCCAAATCATGCACGGCAGACACCCCGGCGTCATCCAGATTCTCCACGATGGACAGCAGTTCGGACGATGCCAAGTAAGCGATCACCAGATTCGCAAACTCGCTTCGCCCCAGCATGAAGTCCACCAGTGCGCCTGCTACGACAAGCAGCATGTACACGGAAATCTTTTCGACGAACTGCGTGCGCATAGCGTAGCTATTGATGAGGCCCGCGCGGTGCGCTGCCGGGATGCCCTTGACAGAATCGATAAGGGATGGCTTCTCCGCCATCGACTCGGACAGATGGCCGTAAGACAGCGCAATAAACTTGGCAAATAAATCTACGCACACGATGCAGGCAAACGCCGTGAAGAGCTCTAGGTGCCGTTCAAGGGCAAGGAATACGATGCCGAGCATCGTCTTATATGGCCAGCCAATATACAGCCCGTCAAACACTTTCCCTACCCAGATACTGATCTCATTCAGATTCATTGGTGGTTACACTTTCCTTTCTTTTTTATGACAATCATTTTTTATCCCGGTCGGGGAAATGCCTTCCCATATTCATGCTAACCCGGTTGGCGGATACAGCGGTTGGGGCAATATCAATGGCACAGTCGGTAGCCAATACGCGCTCGACATTAATAAAGCATCAATAAACCCTAACGGACGGCCGTTCACAGGGCCGGGCGCTTGGTCGCCTACTAACGCAGTCGGTGGCAACGAATATCATAACGTCATGCAACCATCATTCACCGTTTACCGTTTTAAACGAGTTAGCTAACGCGCTTAAAACGGTAAATAGCAGTCGATGGGGGGAGGTTATCGTGATACTTCCCTTCGCCGATGATAGCAAAGTCTTTATCGTCAATGGTTTTATACTTGCCAGGAGCCCCCCACGCTCCACCCCCGCACGTCATTGAATCGACAACGCCCGAACCTTCGTCACACCGGAGCCATAGTGGAATCCCACCATTGCGTTTGGCTTGAGGCTTATGTGGCGGCATTTCCCCGACCGTTATGCTTTACGGCGAAATCTGTAAACAGAAACAGAAGGTGGCAGGTTATTGTGGTATTTACCTCCGCCAGCATATTCAATGCCAATCACTTGGCCTTCATATCTGCCATTCCATCGTGTTTGAATTACATGCATATTTTGTGCTGATCCGGCATTTTCATTCCCAGAAGACTGGTTTCTAAGCGTATGGTTATGGGAAGGCATTTCCCCGACCGTTAATTTATGTGCCGCTTCGCCGTAGGTATTACCTGCCTCGAAATTATAAGTAACTGCTTTACCATCTTGCGTTTCGGTGTATGTACCAGCCGAAATTGTCACATACCCTGCTGGCATTTTCTCCCATGTGCCGCCAATATAGGTCCCTGGGTTTACGTCCACTTCTGTTTCTATGATGGTGCCGACGGGGAACGCTTTCAAAAATCTTGCTTCGATAGCTGTGTTGACCTGCTCCATGATAGCTGTGTTGACCTGCGTCTCAATCAGCCAGGTAACAGTCCCATCAGCCAATGTCGTCCCGACAGCTGTCCATTGCGGTTCCTCCCCACCCGTAGTTCCTGCCGCGGTACAACGGGCAATAGTTCCAGGTGGTAATGACGGCGAAGACACCCCTGCCCCTACTTTATAGGTTGTTTCTGGCTGCCAAAGCAAAGCATTTACAAGGTTCTCTGTAATTGCCCCATGATTTTCGAAAAATCGGTACATATCGCCCCATGTTGTCGGCTGTGCATCTGTCGATTTTTTCATGTAATTTTTATAATTAAGCAGTTTCAATATTCCCATTTTCTTTTACCTCCTCATTATCTTTCTTTCCTGGTAAAGGTTGACTACGCACACACTTTGGGTTCGTACAAAGCCCTGTTTTCTTGTCCATCTTCTTATGACATAAAAAGCACCGTTCCATTTTAGATTTCTCCCCTCTTTTTGGTATACTCTGCGACAAGCTCTTCCCTCTCGGCTTTCAGATCCGAATAATAATCTTCATCCTCAATTGCTTTCGCCTTAGCCATTTCGGATTCGACCTCACTGATTTTGGTTGAATATTCAGAATCAAGGGCTGCGAGTGCTGTCTCGCGCTTCTCATCCTCTGTTGGTTCCGGCCTAGCCTGATATTCCCCATCTTTATACAGCAAATCTCCCTGAAGTGCTTTGTTATAGGTCAAAGCCTCCTGCACGACATGGATTTTATCCGGATATTCTGCCTCCGCTTTAGCTTGCAATTCTTCCACCGTGTCACCATGTACGCCAGTTACGAAGGACGTTACTCTTTCACCTGTTGCGTCATAGATAGACAAATAGGTGAGTGTGGGGTTAGCGATTGAAACTTCCATCTCACTATCTCCTTCCATTAAAATAACCTCCATCAATATGATTGGAGGTTTGAAAAAATGAAAAATCCAAATGGTTATGGAACTATCAAAAAATTAAGCGGGGCAAGGCGGAGGCCATTCGTATTTATGATCTCTGTGAATGGCAAACAAAAAGCTATGGGCTATTTTGCCACTAAGCTGGAAGCTATGGCATATCAGGTCGACTATAATCAGTCTCATGGTCTGCACCGCCTTTCGAAAATTACATTTGCCGAGTTATACGCAAGATGGATGCCTAAACACATCTCATATGCATCGGTTTCAAAATCCACCATCAACGGTTATGAGTGCGCGTATAAGCATTGTGCATCACTGTATGATTTACCAATAGCAGATATCAAATACAGCCACTTGCAAGCCGTCATCGATGATATGACTAATCTTTCCTATGCCAGTAAAAAGAAAGTGCGTAATTTGTTATCCCTACTCTTCGCCCATGCCAGAGAAATGGAGTATACCACTCGTGACTTTACAGGGTTGATAAAAATCGGGAAGAATCACCCTGTGAATCCTCATCAAGCAATCAGTAAGCGGAAGGTGAATCAACTATGGAAAATTGTAGATACTCCAGACGTTGATATCATCTTAATACTCATCTATACGGGCATGAGAAATGGCGAACTCCGCAACCTCTTAAAATCGGATATCAATAAAAAGCAGAAATATATCAATATTCGGAAATCTAAGACAGCTGCTGGCGTCCGCATTATCCCCATCCATAGTAAAATATGGCCACTCATTGAAGTGCGCCTGTCGTCCCTTGGTGCTTATCTCATATGTACTGAAGACGGCCGCCCCTATACCTACATAAAACTTTCTAGGGGTTTCTCTCGAATCATAAAAGCAATAAATGGGCAAAAGCACAAATTACATGATACCCGTCATACCTGCGCTACATGGCTAGATAATGCCGAAGTGAATGACAACGCCAGAAAAATGATCCTTGGTCATGCTAGACATGATGTGACTAACGGAGTATACACTCACAAAAATCTAAGACAACTACGTAAAGCCATCGAAAAGATTTGATACTAACCTGCTACTAACCAAAGAATTGCCCAATTTGAAAAGTACCGCGAGTATTGTATGTATCGTGATACTTTTTTGTTGCTAGGATTCTTGCGATTTCTAGGATTTCGGGCAAATAGACAATTCTAAGATAGTCGTAATTATCGGCTTTTCTGCCATTCTACGGAAATCATTTTCTACAGGGTGGAAAGTGTACACTCAATTCTCGTGCATCAACGCAAGTATACTACCCTATTCACGTAACAACGGTTTTGGCGATACAAGCTACTGGCACAGCCCACAACAATATGCAGACGAACTATGGGCTTGGATTGGTCGCAAGTAATGCTAATACTGCTATGTTCACATTGCTAAATTGTAGTGAAGACGCTCGACGTTATTATAAAGAAGCATCATGGCTTGTTATAGGAATATAGACAGGGTGGATATACGTGGGTAGGTTCAAGGAGTAATATCACGGTCACGTATCCTATCTCGTTTTCGAAGGTATTAGGCATTGCGGGGCTTGCAGTGGTAAATGATCAGAATTCTGCCGGTCGCGGGTTCGAACATATCAAGATGTTTTCTGGAGCATCTTTCGTATATTATTCGGGTTTCGATATAGCCAATAAATGGTTAACGTGGCTGGCAGTCGGCATATAAGCAGCTATCCTCATAGCCCGATAAGCCAACAGTAGGTCCCGTCACTGTAACCATTTTGGCGAAAGCGAAAATACGATGATGTGGGCGTTCCTATTATGTCTCCCCAGTCACTGTCATAAGTTCGTGAAGACATTCTTGTTGTAGTGCCCCCAGTAAGGAAGGGTGATATTGATATGGGGTAAGTGAACGTGCCCGATGAGCTAAATCCACCCTGTATAATTAGCGGCACCGCACCGCCGAGCTTTACCCACCATGCATTCGCATTCGACACATTGCCCGCGACGACGCCAGCTGCTGAGAGGTCGTCCGTATCGAGAAACCGTTTGAACGGAGTGTTGTTGATTGCGATTGATGCATTTCCACTACGGTGATACATCCTGCCGGAAGGCTGCTCAATCCAAAGTTGCGTCGAGTCACTTCCTTTATCCGCCGGAAGGTTGAGAAGCTGCCCATATTGCCCTGGCTGGTTTGTTATTTTATTGTTCTGAGTAAAGTAGCTCATAAACACACCCAGTGCGTTAAGTGCGGCGTTCGTTGTCGGCAGTGTTGGGTTTACCCCGAGCCTGTGCAGGTAGTCCCACAGCCCTGCATCCCCGACCAGAGTGCCTGCTTTGCCAACGGTTACATTGGCTAATGAATCGGTTCCTGTACCACCATGAGCTACTGGAAGAATGCCGGTAACGCCGCCGACTACTGTCTTATCAGCTGCGTTGAGTATTCCTGCGTTTTCGCTCGCAAGATCTGTTTTGATTGTCTTGCCCAGCATGGCGGGCGTTACGATTTTCGTCTTGTTCGTCCCCGCTGTGACTTCTTCCTGTGTTGCATAATCGATCGTGCGGTACAGCATCGCCCATGTGACGGTGCCGTCTGCAATGGTGTGCCCCGCACTGCTCCAGACGGGTTCCGCAGCTGCGCTCGTCCCCGCGGTGATTACTCTTGCTACGGTATTAGCTATCATATTAGGGCTTTCTACTACTTCGCCCACATTATATGCTTTGTTTGGCTGCCAAAGGTGTGCTGCTACAACATCATTCAATACATTATGATGGTTCCTTACCCATTCTTGATATTGCTGCTCGGTAGTACCTTTTGATGGGTCACTAGCGTCTGGATAATCAAAAATACCTGTCGTTGGCTGTAATTTTTCTACATCAGCCATGGTTTAGCCCTCCTATAGTCCTATATGGTCTCATTCACAAATCCTTGCCAGGTAATATCTACTGTCCCTGCTACCTGATTGCCATTGGCGTCCAATAAAGCAATCTTACAAGGAGTCCTACTTATAATCTTTGGGAATCTCTGGATATTTCCACTTTGTACCGAATCAATATGAACAGCTGTGGTTTCATAGTTTGGCGTGGTAATGGGCAATTCAACCCCACCAACAGGGACCACCAAATCTTCAAAATGCTCTTGCCTATCTGGTACATCAATATACGCATGTACACATTTAATGATGGTTTCTTCTAAACTGGAGTTTTTAGCTACGATCCGAATCTGAATGATTGCCCCAGCTCGGACTTCCACCTTATCCGACCACTGTTTCCAAAGGTCTGTGGTTTCATCCCACACAAGCGTTTCTGACTGCCAAAAAGCAACACCATCTTTAGCATCCATCCAAACAGGGCTCGCCATGATTTGCCTATAGTACACAATGGCCGGCCCTTCTATATCTGTGGTTAGCCAGAATTGTCCTGAGGCTGGGGCTATAAATTCACCAGTAGCTTCATACGCCACGAATGAACTATCCCACATCTTACTATCTTTGGTACTCCACATTCTTCGACCTTTTTCATGCCACATAAAAGCTTCATTTCTGGCATGAATATAACCATCATGTAGAACTACACCAGTATTAGTAAACTCTGCAAAATTATTTGCTCCGAAATCTTTGTCGTAGAGTACATTCTCCCGCAAGAGGTCTCCCATTTCCAATAGGCAATAGGCAAAATTCTTTGATTCATTACCATTATTATCTATGGCTTTAATCATAACCGCATGGGTTCCCTGCCTAATAGTCTGTGTTTCGTATGGTTGTGTGGTTATCAGTCCCTCTTGTACTGGTATCCCAGTTTCCCAGTTGAGCTCCTTACCTTGGGTGTATTTCAGAATGAATCCTGCAATATCATTCGGCTCTGGGTAGGTGTATTTCCACCAATACCGACGAATGGAACTAGACATTTTCTCGACATTCAGCACCTCGACATCAGGCGGCGGGATCTGTACCGATTCTGGCTTGAAAGCATAGGCTTGCACATCTGCCAAGCTCTGCTCCATCCCACCGAATACGTTAAATGCCGTGAGCTTGAAATACATGGTTTCCCCAACATACCTATTTGCCACCCCAGAACGCAAGCAGGTTTCATCACATCGGATAATCTGGGAACCTCTAGCATGGAAATCTGCTTCGCTTCCAAACTGCCCTCTTACCAACCCAGATAATCGCCATGTACCATCAGGAAGCAATTCTGCATTTGTATAAGACAGGGCTTCCCCACCTACATACAATACGGTATTACCATTTTCAGCACTCTGGGTATCTACGGATGTGAACGTCCCCTGCCCCACTGTCATTTCCAGAACGGTATCTTCAATATTCAGCGGCTTCGTCAGCGTCCCGTAGCGGGCTCGGTTGTCTATTGTACCCAGCTTCTTGTAATACTGGTTTGTGTCAGACACCCAAACGGAACAGCCGCCCCAGTTTGGATTTTTGCCCCATGTGCCGATCCATACCTCATTATCCGCGCTTGTCATTAAGGCAGGCGGCTGGAATATCATAGGCGGTTCGCAGACGCCGGGATCCGGATTGAAATCAATGAGTGGGCGCTCATTATCGTGGACGTTGTACTCTGCATCGCTATAAACGCCCTTTGCTCTCGAGATCGCCGTGAAAGTGATTATGCCGTCCATGCCTTCCGTCGCGCTGTCGATCATAGCCGGTTGGTTCTCTATCCCCATGAGCGGGTCATTCAGCATGACAAGATCGCCCGGTTCTAGTCGGCAGAAGGCCCAATCGAGCTTGAAGGTATATTTCACTCGTTCGTATTTGTTTTTACGGCACAGTTCCTCCGCCAGCCTGACGGCGCGGGTCTTGGTATACAGGTAATGGGCCTGCGTAGTAGACGCCTGCCGCACTCCAAATTCTTTGATATCAGCATTGTCTTGGTAGTTTACGATTTCCTTCTCATAAGCGTTCGCGCGGTTTAGAAATTCCACTGATATGCGGTTGTAAATCTCCGATGAATCCTTGCGGCTGTATGAAATGCATACTCCGCCGGTCTGAGGGATGAAATCATCCGGCGTCAGGTTGTACCGAATCGTCTTGTCCGGTTTCCACTTGCCTACGGGGCGGTCAGCACGCGGCACAATCTTTAGCCGGTTATTTGACCAGAAGATATAAGCATTGGTGATGGTCGCGATGTCATTGATGATCTCACGGGCTGCCTTCGCATCCAGCTTGTCGGACGGCGTAGAAATCAGCATGTCCGCTTCCTTGCAGTACTGCCTGTAGTTCTCTATCCCGTCGATTTCTATCCCGCCAAGACCGATTTTGTTCAGCACATAAAGAATATAGTCGGCGGGATTCACGTCTATCCCATCCCCCGTTTCCAGCAGCTTGCCTTTCACCTCGAAATTGTAGGACGGCATGGATCCTCCATCTCCGAGGTCGATCACGCCCGCCATGTACGCCAGCCCGCTATAGGCAAGCGCCTTGTCGGGGTGCTTGCCTGCTGTGTATGCCCATGGCTGCTGATCCTCTTTCCCGTCAAAAAGGGTAAGCCCAATGTCTCCGTTGGGATACTGGTATAGGCTCTTGTTTTTCCACATTTTGCCAATGCCGGAAATTTGCCCCTCACACAATGCGAGGATCACCGCCACGGTATAAGTGTAGGTGATGGTCGTCGTCCTTGACCCGCCACCTTTGCCGCTCTTCTGGCTGCTTCTGTGCTCATGCGCGGTGAAGTCATCGTAGTAGATGACATTCGGAGAAATGCGCGTTGTACCAAGGATTTCCGGAACGGTTGAACCATATTCAGCCGTGGAGACAGTGAAGCTGGAAATCTTATTTTCCCTTATGGTCGTATTATGGTGGCCGCCCATGACTACCTCCTAAACCGATACACACCATGCAGCCGCGATTTCCCTTTGGCCGTCAAAAACATGACATCATTGATGTCTGACAGGATGACGCCGCGCTCCACCATGGCGTGGATCACACGCCCGTCCCCCACATATACCGCGCCATGGGAGACGCAGCGTCCAAATTTATACAGCAAAAAGTCCCCTGGCTGCATCTCACCCACGGGAACTTCTGCACAATATCTTTCTACCACTTTGAGGAACCATTCCTCGCCGTGGTGCAGATGCCACTCATTGGAATACGGGGGGATCTTGATAGCCCCACGCTTGATGTATCCCGCTCCTTCAAGGCAGGCGATGAGCAGCATGCCGCAATCAATGCCCTTGCCCTTGACCTTCGCCTGATTTACGTGCGGCGTCCCCAGCCATGTGTAGGCTTCTTTTACGATAGGATTCACAGTAACACCTCTTTCAGTGGTACGAACGGCGCAATGACGGACGCGGAGTCTTCTTCCGTGCTGGATGACACCGTGCCGCCGCTATTGGCATACGTACCTTGCGGGTAAAACCTGCGCCGCGGAAATTCCTGCGACATGCCCTGCACTTTACTCTTTACCATGAGCTTCATGGTGAGCCCGCCGCAAGACTTAACCTCCGTCAGCCCGGAAAATAGTCCCACGACGCCCATCACCTCTCCGTCAAGGTCGAAGAAGCAGCGGCTCATGGCAAGCGTCGCCCGGTCGAATGCTCCATCATGCGCCGCTAGGAAGATCGGCTTGTCACCCAGCTTGTCCTCGACGGTTGCGTAGATGGATACCGTCATGGAATCGACGGAAACAACATTATTCAGCTTCGTCTGCTCTCTCTTTAGCATGATCGCATTATGCAGGTACGTATGCCCACCGTAGGTCACATCATGGTCGGCATCGGTGAAATAATATGCAGTCCCGCTAAAAAGTGTAAGAACGTACAAATCACACGACACCATTTCCTTCTGCGTATTGAGATACCTAGCCAGCTCTTCTGTTACGCTTTTCATCGGATCACCTTCAATGCAATAGAGCACTCAAATAAATTCACGAATTTCTGCTTCACGGTGATACTCTTCTTCGCGAATACCACCTTCCACCAATAATCGTAAGTCGCCGTGACGACTGCCCCCGTGTTCGGCGGATGATTGAATACAATCGCCCCGCGATCGAGTGTGTACTCCTGCGCTGTGCGCTCCGCCCCGTCTACCCATACCGTCAGCCTATCCGCATAATACGTCGGCTCCTGCTGGCCATGCATGTTTGCCGCCAGCTGGTAAGACCCATCACCGTTCCTTGCCAGCCGCAGCTTCTCACAATGGTAGTTTTCGGCATCCTTGTAGAAGAATGGAATAAGCGTCCCCTTCACACGGGAACGGAATGCGAAGAGCGTATCCTTCTCTTCTGCCGTCAGAGCCGGAAAATCGATGGTAAACTGCCATCCCGGCAGCGTCTGCGAAGTGATAGCGCGCCGCTTCCCGCTGGCAGCTGTCTGTTCCGTCACGTCCCAGTCGTCCTTGACCTGCGAGGACCACTTCACACGTCTGGCATTCAATGGAAATAAAAGATTAGCCATTTTTACCACACCCCCGCGCCCGTCGTAAAATCTCGCGTCCCATCGAAAAGCATCTGCTTGATGGAGTCCATGCCGCCGCCTCGAAGGAAATCCATAAAAGACGACGCGTCCATAGCCGATACATTCAACGTCACGCTGCCGCCGCTTCCCGCTACGCCCATGGCCGGTGTTCCCACCTGCCCGCCTTCTGCGTAGTGGGGGCTATTCAGCATGTTCAAATATCCTGTGCCCAGTCGCTGAACGGCCGCTGCATTGATGACAAATTCTCCATTGGAAAGCATGGCCGGAATAGAATCGGAGGTGCCTGTCCCCGGACCGGTAACAAAGCCCCCATCCTTAAACACGTTTCCAGCTGCTCTGGCAGCACCCATCTGCCCGGCGACAATGCCTGCCGCAGCAGGGGCTACCCATGGGTTAGCCGCAATGAGTGCCGCTGTTGCGTTGGCGGCTAGTGTCCCGCTCTTGGCTGCCTGTGCTGCTTTCTCCTTCGCTGCACTGGCGATTTCCTGTGCGGTCTTTGTCTTTCCCAGTCCGATCATAGTCATCAAGGAGCCAATAGCTTTTTGAAGCACTGCCTGAAGAACAGTGGAAAGCACATTATTAGCCAGATTGTTCATGATGTCACGGAAATTCTTCCCGTAGACGATGCACTGGGTCAGCCCTTGCGCTATCCCATTCACCAGCTGCTCTTGCACTTGCGCCAGAGTGAGATTCATGTACTCGCCCCACTCCATGGCATTTAGCATCAGTTGTTCATGCCAAATCTGCCGCATGTCATTCAAAGCCTGCTCATTGGCGAGGATCGTTGCATAGCTTTCCCCGGTGATGGCGTCTTTCTCCTCCATCATGGCCGTGAATTCTTCAAGGGACGCTGCATGGCTCGCGCTATCTAGCTGCCGCTGGGCTTCCTTGACAGCCGTCTCTCGTGCGTTGACCTTTTCAATCGCTTCAATCTGGATCGCGCTTATCGCGTTCGCTGATTCGATTTCTATGTTCTTCTTCTCGGCGGCTATATCCTGCGCTGCCTTGATGGCTGCCGCCTTCTCCTTGGCGTAGGACGCTTCAAGATTTGCCTGCTTCTGCTGCAGAAGGCTCGCCTGTTCTTCGTTACCTCCCGCCTGCGCCTTGGCAATTTGGCTGGAAAGCTGCGCCATTTTTTGCTGATACTGGACGGCTTTCTCTCCGCCGTCCGCATAGGCTTCCAATTTCTCATTGGCCTTTTCTTGCAGTTCGCCGTATTTGGCAACGGCTTCCCCTACGGCCTGCGCCCTCTTTTGCGCCTCCTCCAGAATCTTTGCATAAGCACTGACGGGACCGGTGTTTGCCTGACTTTTGATTTTAGTGGTAATCTCTGCGGCCTGATTTGTATACTTGCTCTTACCCGCATTGTAACTTGCGGCGACGGCTTTACCGATTGACGCTAGAACATTCTCTCGAAGCGGGAGGACGGCCTCTGGCCCTGCCTCCCCTACAATGGCAGGCGTACCATGTTTGAGCTGCCCGCCATTGGCTAGAGGGACCAGCCCTCCGACGACGCCGCCCCTTGCCATGCCAAATACGCCGCCCTTGGCGCGGCCGGCAGGAGTAACGCCCTCACTTCCTCCGTCTACATTGCGGCGGATGACATTCACGACCGTATCAATCGGATGGGCCATGAAGTCTTTGAGTCCCTGCCAAATACCCTTGGCATAATTGACCGCTTCATCAAACTTCTGCCTCACGGAAGCGGCCATGTCTGATACGGCATCGACGACTGCATCCCGCACGGAAAGCGCAATGGCCTTCACTTCATCCCAATGGGTGTAAAGCAGTACGAGTATCGCGATAACTGCGGAAATCGCTAATATAATGGGGTTCGCCTGGCAAGCCAAAGCAAATGCCATGGCAGCCCCTTTGGCGGCGAGGAAGGCCGTCTGCACGCCCTTGATGATGGCCACAGTAGCTGCCATGGCTCCAATCGCTTCCACCACGATAGTGACGGCGGTCTGATTTTCCATGATGGTATCTTTCATGGACGTGAAGGCGGTCATAACGCCGTCAGCGGCGGCCGCTGCTGCGGGACTTATCCCTTTCAGTTCCTGAACGATGGCATCATGCAGCCCTACGTCCTTCGCCGCGTCACGAATAGCATTGATGTGCGTCTTGAATCCTTCCGCCATTTCTCCCGCCGCATCAAGAACCCCCGGTACGTTGAACGCCTGAGAGATGATATCCCCCATCGCGCTCATGCTGTTTGCTACCGCTTCCTGCGCATTGGAAAACTTCGCGGAAAGGGTGTCCGACATGGAACTGGCCGCGCCTTCTGTCTTCTCGGTGATTTCGTCCCATAACGTCTGCAGGGCATCCTGCGTCAGCTCGCTTTTTGAGCTCATGTCTTTCAGCTGCTCTACAGGGATACCCATTTTTTCAGACAACAGCTGCCACGCAGGGATACCGGCGTTAATTAGCTGCATCATGTCCTGCTGGCCAATCTTGCCCGCCATCTGCATCTGATTAAGAGCCAGATTGACAGCCCCTACCTGCTCGGCCGTCAGCCCATACGCAGACCCAAGGTCTACGATTTTCTGCATTTTGGACGTAGCCGTGTCCACATTGTCGCCGATATTGACCCACGCTCTGGCAAGCGGCAGCAGCTTGGTCGTATCATAGGCAGACGCTTCGCCGATATCCTGAATGTTTTTTACAAGGCGGCTCGCCTCCTCATCACTATTGAGAACGAAGGAAAGCCCCTTGTGCAAAAGCTCCGTTTTGGCTGCCGCCGACAGTGCCGCTTTGCCGAACGAGTAAATGGACCCTACGGCGAATGCACCCGCCACCATGTTGCGGATCTTACCGAGGGCGCCCCCAAGGGCGTCTACGTCGAAAGAAGCCTTCTTCGCGCCATTCGATACTTCGCCGAAGGGGTTAGGGATTTTGACATTCTTAACGCCTTTCAGCTCACCCTTGACTTTTCCACTCTCGGCTATCGCTTTACTTCCGTCGGCAGTGATTTCCACGCGGATTTCATGCTGTGCCATTCTTTCGCCTCTTTTCTTCCTGCTCTTCAATGAGGGCCTTGATATATTCTGCCTCGTCCCGGTCGTACTTCCCACGGAAATCTCCCGGCAGCAGCTCTTCCACCTTGACGCCCCTTTTCGGAGCCCTCATGCCACTATTGATGACAGGCGCCGTGATGAAAGATGCCGTAAAAATGCGCCTGTCTTTCATTCTGTCCACGTACCCGTCTATCCTGTGAGTGATTTCCCACGGAGTGGCGGCGGCTATCTCTTCGCCCGTCATCTGCAATTTCCCATAACAGATAGGCATGATAGCCGAAAGATATTCCCTAAATGTGGTTATTCTTCCGGCTTCACTCCGTTTTTTTCGTCTGCCTCTGTGCAATCTTCCAGCCCATCCACATCCTGCGCCGCAACGGCCATTCTCTCAAGCAGCACGCGGGATACCTTCGCCCCCATCAGGCCAGACACTGCCACAGCAATCCAAAATGCCGCCGACAGACTCGAAAGTCCTTCCTCATAAACAAATTTTTCGAGTAACGCCTCGGCCTCTGGATCGGTGATCTTTTTATCCGCCTGCTTTAATGCCAGTTTGAAGGCATGACTCAGCAGCTTGTAATGGGTGTCCCCCTGTGATAACTGTACGATCAAATTTCCATCGTTCTCGGCATCCAGTTTTTCAAAAACGGATAAAGAAAAAACGAGCGCATACTCGCGCCCGTCAATCTTTACCCACACTCTTCGCAGAATGCGGTCATATCTCATTTGTTAGCCTCCTACATGTCCGGTTCCAGAATCTATGACGTCGTCTACAGTGGTTAATCCAGTGTAGAATTTAGGCGCACCCACCCCACCAAGGGTGATACTGAAGGATACCATATCATCATGCGGGGTTTCGTCCCCCAGCTTGGTGATGTTGTACCAGTTGCGGTCTGCTTCTCCTGCATCCGTGAAGAAACGGCAGATATCCACCGCTTCCCCTTTTACGAAGGCATCCTTGAGCGCATCGTAAACCGCATCGCCCTTGGTCACGTATCCCTCCACGGAAAGCTCGGTTGTCTTGGTTCCTGCGTAGGTTTCACCCCAACCTCCGGAGTCCTTATTGCTCCCATCGATGGAATCTGCAGACATTTCGAGATTTCCCTTGGTCTGTCCCCCGATTGCCGACCATTTCGGTGCGGCCTCAGTGGCCCCTTCGCCGAAATTCAGATACACGATACAATTTTTGCCCTGAAGACGGTGCTTCGCATCCGTCATAGTGGCTCTTACTTTAGCTGCCATGTTCTTCCTCCATTACATCCAAACTTTTGCTTTATAAGTGATGAGGCAAGCCCCCGCTCTGCCAGTGACTGCCCCGAATTGCATTTTCGTGACGGCTCCATGCTGGATCATATCGTCAAGCGTATCATTCGCCGTCAGTGCTTGCCGCACATCCATTGCCATATCCTCTACCCCATTCTCCGATGACGGATCAATGAGATAAATGGAAAACGCAACAACGGCCATGTCGGCCCCTTTGGATGTGTCCACGAATTCCATCTCGCCAGCTGCCACGGTTCCGGTCGGAACATTTGGGATAGCTGCCCCCTTGAATTCCTTCACCCATGTAAGACGCGGAAGGCTTTCTTCCAGATAGCTTCTGACCTTTTCCGTCAGCTTCGAGAGATTGAAACGGCCCTCGTCCATGCTCCACGTTCCTCCTCATCATCCTTCTCCTCATCCGCGAGGAAATCGGCCTTGAGAATCCTCCCCCGCAGGTCTTCCACAAGAGACGCATAGATCTTGTACTTGATGGAGTAGGCATCTTCCTGCCTGTCTCCGATCATCGCGCTGGCATCCGTCCCAATGAGATTCAGGCAGCAGTCACGACTCGCAACCGCCACGGCCAGCTTCTTAGCCATGGGTGTTACCGTCACTTTCTTGACGTTGTAAGCTGCCGCTATGCGGTCTACGTACTCATTCGCATCGGCGATTTCCTGATCCGTCACACGGTTAATGAGCAGCTGATCCGCGATGTCGTCTTTTCTGATGTACTCTGTCATGATTACCTCTTTAGCCCTTGGGCGATCTCCATACATGCAAGATCCGTGTAGTGGTCAAATACCTTGACCACGTCCCCCTCTTTGGCGTATAACGCTTCGTACAAGAAAGGATCTGGGCGAATGCCCGGCCAGTTTACCCTCTTTGCGAAAATAAACTCCCCGCCCTTCGCCCACCTTAGCGCTTTTCGGGTTCGGGGAACAATGACGCGGGGGCGCGCGCCGTTGTGGATAGGAATCCCGTAAGGCGCTTGCCCTTCATCCAGATACACCGTCCCGACAAGCCCCTGCTGCATGATCTTGATTGATCGCTCCAGATTGCCCGTCCTTGGTGTAAATCGATGGTGTTCTCCCGCGTATTCCTGCACCATCCCGATACTCTCTTTAATGGCCAGCCGACACATACTCTCGAATATCTTCTTTGCATCCATCAGCCGCCCTCCATTCACAAATCAGGCAGTCGCTGCCTTGATCTGAATGTTGCGAAGGACTGCCGCTGCCTTGGTCGCTTTGAGCGCCACGGCTGCTACCATTTCCACATCGCCCTTCTTGACTGCGCCTGCAGTGCTGAAATCCGGAAGGCGGGATGTAATCATGGAAGAACCAGCCACGGTCACGCCATGGAAGCCGTCAAGGCCAAAACGAACGGCATAGATGGACGTTGTGCCCTTATTCGGATCAATGGCCACCACAGGATCATTAGAGCCGCTCTTCGCGCCAAGGTCAATGAGCGGAATGCCGTCATACATCGGAATGATCTTTCCAAAATTGTCTTTGGTTTCCTGATACATGGTCGCGCGGCGAATGACTGCTTTGAACTTCACAAACATCTTGGAGCTCATCAGCAGCGCAGATGGGGCCCCATCCATGGCCGCAAGTGTTTCATCCAGATTGTCCAGGAAGTCCATGAAATTGGTCTCAATCGCTGCTGCCGTGGAAAGGTCGATCGGATTCTCCGGCGCGTTTTCCGTGTCGCTCCCCGTGATGGCTACATCCAGCCCATCAAAGGCATTTGTATTGGTAGTACGGTTGCCGTTAATTACCGTATCGTTAAACAGCGCAGATGCTGCTTTGATTTTCTGGCGTGCCTGCAGGGTCAGCTCGTTCTCTACCCCGCCCATGCTCGCAATAACGCGGTCAATTTCATAGGAACCGCCAAAGATAGCCAGGTCTACAGACTTGCGTTCTTTGGTGACTTCCTGCGGAGCATAGTCGCTGTTAATGGCACGGAATGCCGCCGTCGGCTGGGTTTTCAGTCGGTTATAGGCATACGTCAGCGTTGCGCCGCCACCAGACGGGGATACCACGTCCGCGAATGTCAGATTGTTCAGCAGATAGTTAGATTTCTGGAACTCGTCAATGGTTCCCTGCACCAGCATATCCTGCGTGTTAAGTTTTGCCTGTTCAAGTGTTACTGCCATTTGTCATATCTCCTAATTGTTGTTTAACTGGGCAGCAATAGCACTCGCGAGGGTAACGCTGCCACCATTGCCGCCATTATCCTGTCCGCCATTGCCACCTTTACCGCCACCGCTTCCGGCATTCTGGTTGTTCTTCACTGCCCAGGAATTATCCTTGAGCCATGCCGCGGTGCCGTCTTCGATGGATACCTTCTCGCCTTTAGCATTCGTGAACTTATACGAGCCGTCCTCCTCGGCCGCAATGCTCGGAATGAGAATCTTCGCAATTTCTGCCGGGCTGGCTGCATTCCCCTTTGTGAGGGCTGCTACCGTCTGCTGCGTGATATCCGCATGTACCCTTTTCGCGTGTTCTTCCCCGCGGGCCTTTTCTGCGGCATCATATTTCTTCGCCAGCTCGTCCAGCTGCTTCTGCATCTTCTCGACGGCCGTCTGGTCTCCTGTACCTTTTTCCGTCAGCTCCTGCACCTTCGCTTCGAGTTCGGTGATCTTTGCATCAGACGCATTCTTGGCTGTACGCTGCTTGGCTGCCTCCGCATTGATTTTACTGATCTCTGCCTTGATGGTCGATGCCATAGCTTCGCCGCCGTCCTGCTTCCCTAATGCTTCGTACACTTCTGCTAATGTCATAATAAGAACCTCCTGTGTTCTTCACTCTTTGGGCTTCTATCCCAATAAAAAAGGCCGTTCTTTAACGCCTGCGGCAGGGCTCCCGTCCCTTTGGAAAGGCGT
>OGQZ01001265.1_pt1 | contig 19771 bp, 15 predicted proteins | sample 1553321 | NCBI WGS metagenome assembly OGQZ01 (sample SAMEA2579958, study PRJEB22360) | human gut metagenome | reverse complement strand
ATAGGTTGAGATGATGGGCTTACAGCAGCCCATGTATTCAAATATCTTTCCTGAAATGGCATTCGGGTTCTTAACGCCCATATTCAAAAGCGCATCCGCCGACGCGAGCACTCCGAGGAGTTTCTCATGAGGAACATAGGGAACGAACCTAACCCGTTCCCCATACCCTGCCAGTTTTCCTTTCAACTCACTCGTGTTGCTGGAAGTAATAATCCAGAGAACAACATCAAGATTGGGCACAGCATTGATCAGTGCCGCTGCGTACTCAATGTTCCGTCCCCAAAGATTGCCGGCAAAAACGATGTTGACTTTCGAGTCATCGAACTCAAGTGCCGTCTCGGAATCAGCATCCGGCAGCACGGGCTGAAGGTAGGGAATCCCCATGAAACGAAGCCTTCCAGCTTCTGCCGCCCGATTTCGGCAAGGAGACCATCACGGGCAGTCTTGCCGCCGAGGGCGACAGGGTGTTGCTCGTGATGCCACAGGACAAGGAGGCGCCGAAGGGACGCCTTATCCTCCCACAGGTGCAGACCATCCGTGAACTGCTCGACAAGCGGTGCATCGTTTCCTGCTGCACTCCCGACAAGTTGGCTGCTGCTCTCGCCTCGTTCCGTGAGAGTCCACACTTGATAATCACCGATTCGCAGGTCTTTCCGCAGGTGTACGGACAGAAGCCAGCCGACAGTCGGCTGACATCCTTCTCCGTGCTCTTCGCCGCCTACAAGGGCGATGCCGTGGCGTTGAAACAGGGAGCGGAGAGCATAGCCCGGCTTACAGACCGTTCTCATGTGCTGATAGCCGAAGCCTGTGCCCATGTGCCGGCGGGCGAGGATATCGGCAGGGTGAAACTGCCGCGCCTGTTGCGCAAGAGGGTGGGCGAGGGCCTTCAGGTAAGTTTCGTCAATGGCCGTGATTTCCCCGAAGACCTCTCGCCATACGATCTTGTTATCCATTGCGGCGCCTGCATGTTCAATCGCCGTTATGTGTTAGACCGCATCCGTTCCTCACAGTCACAAGGTGTGCCCATCACCAATTATGGTATGGCGATAGCCTATCTCACCGGCATCCTGCATAAGATAGACTTCGCAGGATAGTCTGTTGGAATATATGAAAAACTTGATTTCTCCAGAAACTGTCAGATTGTCTGGTTTTTGCTCTAACGCATTGATAATCTGATGATTATCGACCTGACAGTTGCTTTGGATTGTCTGGACAATTCGTCATCCTCAAGGGTGGAATGTCATTTGTCCACCAGTTCCACGAGAAATTCGTTGCCTCGCCATGTTCTCCTCGACGTCATTCCGGGCAGCGCCTTCAGCCGGCGGCTGAGTGTCGTGAGATTGGTAGAAGCCATTGCCGCCGCACCCGCCTTCTGGCGCAGATGCTGAAATATCGCCACCGTGGTCATATACTCACCCCTGCCGTTCTCCTTGCCGATGCGGAAATACTCTTTGAAGAAATCCTCCGCCGCCATCGTGCGCTGAAACCTGTCGTTGCTCATCGTCAGCAGCTCCGTTTCCAGTTTGTCGAAATACCAGCGGCGCCCACTCTCTATCTCGCTCAGCGCCTGGGCATAGAGCTGGGTGTAGTCTATTGGCGTCGCCACGTCGATGGGCCGGTTGAAATCCACACAGATGAAGCGGCGGCTCCCCGACGGGTCGCTCAGCACATTCTGCATGTTGCTCGTGGCGATGAACGATGCCCGGCGCGGCAGTTCCTCGATGGCGGTTCCCCACGGGCGCTTCATCTTCACCGCCGGCAGCTGCACCACATTCTTCAGAAAACCCTCCTGCAGCTTCGGCGAAATCTGGTTGAACTCGTCCAGATTGATGAGCAGCAGTTCAGACATCGCCCTCAACACCTGCTTCTTCTCTGCCAGCTGCAGACTGTCGCAATATCCCCATTTCAGTTCCGGCGGCAGCAGCCGGCGGCAGAACGTGCTCTTGTTGAAACCCTGGTCGGAGATGAGCAGCGGCACGTTGCTGTTGCCATACAGCTCCCCCGTCTTGCCCGTCCATTGCGCCACCATCCCCAGAAACCACGTGTGGAATCTCTCCCTCCACTCCGGGTCCTCCGTCGGCACCGTGTCGGCGAGTCTGCCGATATGGTCGCTGCCGTCCCAGCGGCCCACACATTTGGCGAGGAAGTCGCCGATGGGGTCGAAGCAGCCGATGAAGTCAGACCCCACATAGTTTCTCACGTCATTGAACCCCACGGCGATGCCCGCCAGCTGCACCTCCAGTGTGATTCTCTTCAGCGCCCTCATGTCGAGCATCAGGAACGTGCCGTTGCCGTCCCTTTCCATATACTCCGTGCATTCTGTCACCGTGTTGTATCTCAACACATACCTCCGCCTGATATGCTCCACCATCCTCACCACATGTGAGCACCTCGTCGGAATCCTCTCCTCAGTCTCCCTCTCCGTGTTCGTCACTTCCGTTTCCTCACTCGTTTGAGTACTGTTCATTCTCTCAAACCACTTCTCCGAGGTCTTGGCAGATATCCTCAACCTTCCTCTTTTGTTTGTTCTTATGCTTTTTGTTTTCATGGTATTGTCTGTTTTTTTAGCCAAATGGCCGATTTGGAATTTTAGTCTTTTGGGGTTCAGAATTGGGCACGGTGCTTGCCCAACATGGGCAAGGTGCTTTCTCAATAGGGGCAAGCAGCTTGCCCCGGTTGGGCATCTTTCCTGTCCGTTTCGTGCCCATTATTTATTCAAAAAGCTGACCATCTCTTCGTAGAAGTCAAACTCCATGTCGTCATACCCATAGTCGGCGAAAATCCTCTTTATCTTCTCCTGCTGGTTTTCCGTCAGTTTCCACGTTCCCGAGTTGTATCTCGAAAAGTCCCTTCTGTTGCTCATTGTCTTGATGATGTCGTGGCGTATGGCCTTATAGTCGCATGCCTTTACATTGCCGAGAGCCTTCTTGAATCCCCATGCCACCTTTATCTTCTTCATCTTATGAAACAGTTTGCATCCTTCCACCGGGTTTGAGGTCGGCAGGATACATTTCCCACACAGGTCCTTCTGTTTCATCTTTCTGATGACATGCCATCTCGTGCATCTCTTCTTTATCTCGCAGTTTTCGTTCAAACAATGAACCCAATTGTACGGTGTCGTGAATTCTCCCTTCACGAAATCCGAATACTTGATTTCATAATGCATACTCAATGCTTTTTAAAAGTTTATGATTATATTATCCCGGTCCTTTGTTCAGCCCTGATGATTGATCAGGGCTTGGCGAGACAGTGATGCAGTCGTGCGCGCTTCGCTCCATCCTGTTTCCGCTTTCCGGTCCGTATGCCTATAAAATACGGTCCATTTTCCCCTCATGTCATATTCCATCCCCTTCCATACGATTAATTCTTCTTATTCCCCAACCATCCAGACAATCACCCGATGGTTTTCACCATGCAAAAAATGCGGAAGCGTCTGAATTACAGATACTTCCGCATTGATGACCAGATGGCTGACGGTTTGAGAGAGAAAAATTGCTTATTCGGGTAATTTGCAGTACATTATTCCCGTCTTGAAGTCGAGAATCCATTTGTGTCTATACATGAAAGAAGAAGACAGCATTCCGGATATCGGTGGCAATTCCTCCCCTTCAGAGTCCTTGAAATTTTCCATGATATGAGGAGGTTCATCAATCACCTGCACATTGTCCTCGTAAGAACAGAGTTTAGGATCGTCTTCTGTTCCGCCAACACTCAACAGACTGAATTCCACGTTTTTGATTGTCGTTTTTATTTGCCTGTTGTTGAAAAGGGTGATAATCCCATTACTTATGGCGTTTCCATTAGGCAACCCGGCTTCATCTATCATGTGGCTTGTCATGACAGTCTTGTCCGCACCCGAATCGACAAGCATTATGAATTCGTTTTCTCCGCTGGAAATGCCCACCACAGGGATACCGTAGTTCTTGAACCCATACTCCATGGGGAAAAAGAATTCGCAGTTGTCGGGGTGGGTGTAAGTGCCGTCAGAGGTATAGAGCATTTCTTTGGCGTAGTCCAGAGTGAGTTGGTGTCTTATTAAGAATTTGCTGCCTACGATGCCTATCATTCCCACAAATAAGCGGATATTTGGAAGTAAATGGCGAGATAACGAAAATCACGTCGATGGATTCGTTGAAGGCTTTTATGCAGAATCTTGGTGAGAGTGTCAATGAACCTACAGAGGAAGACTATGCTTTTATGTGTAGTGATAAATATGAGGATGAGAAATCTTATACGGATGATTGTGGAGTGGATTATTCGAATAAGAATCGTTTGCTGTGGGGTGATTTGTCACTCACGACTTATAATGTTGAGGATGGAACAAAAGTTGTAAGTGCTAATGCTTTTGCAACGAGAGGGCGTTTCGATAGTTCTCTTCATTCTTTATTGATATCAGATTCTGTTGTGGCAATAGGGACTAATTCTTTTTCTTATTCTAGATATTTAAGGTCTATAATATTATCTAAGAATTTGATATATATCGGCCCCCATGCTTATAGCAGATGCTTTGATTTGCTGAATTTCGATTTTCCTGAATCCCTTAAGTATATAGGATCATATTCATTCCATTGTTGCCATAAATTGACGGAAATGGTGTTTCCTGCTTCTTTAAGAAAAATTGGAAGTTTTGCTTTCTCAAATTGCCAAAAACTTGAGACCGTTACTTTTAAAGGTATTTTGCCTTATGTTGGTTCTGGTATATTTGACGAATGTTTAAACCTAAAGGAAATAAATATTCCTAGAGGTAGCTTGGAGCATTATATAAAAATCATGCCATTTTATAAGGATAAGTTCGTGGAAGAGTGATGATAATGGCAGTTATGTAAAAAAACTTGTTTGTTCTTATTATTCATATTATTGCTGTCTGCTAATACTTTTTTTGAGCATAAAGTAGGAGGATTCCTCACTTGGAAGTCCTTTAAGTTATTTTTGTTGTCTTGGACAATCCCCATAGTCTGGCATAGGAAAGTGTCTTTATACAAATTTTGCAGGTCGTTTTTTTGCTATCAGTAGCAGACAAGTGATAATGATTTCTATGAGTATATTAGTTCGCTACTCCTCAATTCTTCCCATTTGCAGAATAAGCCTGTTTAAACAGGCTTATTCTGCAAATGGGTGTTTAGGCGTTGATAATCAGGTAGTTGGAGGTGTTATTTAATTCTGTGAGATGGGGATTTTGGGCTCTTTACTTCTTATTATGCATTGAAAAAGAGCTGAAAAGGGATGATTTTGCAAAATAAGCTTGTTTTTATGAGCTTATTTCTACAAAATTTGCAGATTAAGAGAAAATAAGCTATATTTGTAGCCTAAAATGCGATTGTTATGGAGTATACGGCAATTTTGGAGAAGCAGATATTGGGGAGATTGAAAGTTGACAATCCCTGGTGGACAGAAGGAAAGGTTCCATCTTTTTATGGAAAGATGAGTCCCAGACTATATCTTGATATCTTTTATCCCTTGGTGAAGGATGTTGACATTCAACGTGCTATTATATTGATGGGACCTCGGCGAGTAGGCAAGACCGTGATGATCTATCATTCGATAAAAAAGCTGATAGACGAAGGGGTCTCACCGCAGAATATCATTTATGTGTCGGTGGAGACTCCGATATATAACAATATTCTTTTGGAGCAATTGTTTAATCTGGCATGTCAGATTCTTGGCAAGGAGAAGGGCAAGGAGCAGTTTTTTGTCTTTTTTGACGAGATACAATATTTGAAAGACTGGGAGATAAATCTTAAGTCTTTGGTGGATACATACCACAATGTGAAATTTGTGGCATCTGGTTCTGCAGCTGCAGCACTCAAGAAGAGCAGCAATGAGAGCGGAGCCGGGAGGTTTACTGATTTCAATCTGCCGCCATTGCTTTTCTTTGAGTATATCCATCTGCGCGGCTATGATATTATCATGCGTGAATCCAAAGTGGAGTGGGGCGGCATAGAGAGTTCTGTATATGATTCCATTGACATGGGCCAATTGAATGAACTTTTTCTGGATTATATCAATTTCGGAGGTTATCCAGAGGTGGCTTTCTCAGCTCGTATTCAGAAAGATCCCAGCCAGTTTGTGCGTCATGACATTGTTGACAAGGTCTTGTTGCGCGATTTGCCGAGTCTTTACGGTATTTCCGATGTGCAGGAACTTAATTCCTTGTTTACAATGATAGCTTATCATAGTGGGATGGAGTTCTCGTATGATGGAATGTCGAAAGAATCAGGGGTTAAGAAGGAAACCATTCGTAGGTACATACAATATCTGGAGGCTGCTTTCTTGATAAAAGTGGTGAATAAGACCGATGATACGGCAAGGAGGTTTCAGCGCCAGACCACGTTCAAGATTTATCTGACGAACCCCTCTTTGAGGTGTGCTTTATTTGAGCCGGTGAAGATGACAGATGGAAATATCGGTGACATGATAGAGACGGCTGTTTATTCACAGTGGATACCGCGCGATGAGCGTATCGCATATGCAAACTGGAAAACAGGCCGCACTCAGGGAGAGGTGGATCTGGTAGGTATTAATGATGCCTTGCAGAAGCCAAGTTGGGCGGTGGAAGTGAAATGGACTGACCGTTTCTTCGACTGGCCCTCAGAATTGTCTTCGTTGAAGTATTTCATGGAAAAGAATCATTTGTCTCAGGCCTTGGTCACAACTATAGGGCAGAGAGGCAGGAAGGATATGGATTTCGGCACACTGCATTTTATTCCGTCGGCCTGCTATGCCTATACTGTTGGTGAAAACACTTTGCGACAGGCGAAGAGAAGCTTTGGCTTGTGATATCCGTTAATGAGATTGGCGTGCTGCTAATCTGAAAATCCCCCAAAATCCAGTCAAGCTCTGATGAACGATTCTGGGTAAACGGTATAAACAAGGATTATATTCTAAAGAGTTAAAATCCGAGCAGGCTCTGATGGCAGATTCGGGGAAAAGCAGGACAAACAGAGATAAAAACAATAAAATCAAGATAAAAATATGACAAAGAAAAGCCTTCTTATCAAAGACACTACGGTGGATGAACGAATGGCAATCGTGAAGGAGTCGCTTAACTTCTGCGACGGTGATTGCGATGGAGTGGATATGGATGACATGTATGACGACTATATCTTCGGTCGTCGGGAACTTGCCGATATCAATCTGGAATTCAGTCGGAAACATGCCGGTGAGGTGGTGCCCAACCGTCCTTCGGCACCTCGTGGCTGCATGGGACGGTAACCATTTGCATTGGCATGAAAAAACGGATTGTCTGAAGCGTTGCTGGCTTCGGACAATCCGTTTTTTTGTTTCAATTAAGGCTTTGGGGCTGAACTTCAATCGGTCATCAAGATTTGTTTTGCTAAACTCCACCTCGCCCATCAACCCGATTCTGACAGAATCACTTTATAGTCGTTTCATACACCGTTTCGGGGTCAGCCTTGCCGAAGTCCATGTCGCGGTAGGCTTTGGGGAGGTCAGACATGTCGAGGGTTATCTCCTTGTTTACGGGGCGGTCGGGGTCGAGCAGGGAGTGGGAGAAGAGCCAGTCGTAGGTCTTGCGCATATAGAAGAAGCGTGCCGGAGCACCGTGGTTGGCGCCCTGCAGCCAGGTGTAGCGCAGACGGGAGTCGTTGCCGGACTTCTCGAGGTCGTTGACCACCGATTTAGACTGGCTTATGGATACCGCCCTGTCGGCAGTGCCGTGGATTATCCAGAGGGGCAGCTTGCCGAGCGGCGTGCGGTCTTTCTTCGAACAGCCGCCACACATGGCGAGAGCCGCCGCCACTTTGTCGGGATATGTGCAGGCGAAGTCGAGAGTGCCATATCCGCCGAGACTCATTCCGATGACATACACACGGGTGGAGTCGCAGGCATAGTTCTGTTTCGTCCATTCCAACACGTCGTTTATCTTCTTCGGGTTCCACGCTCCGCCGGGGTTTTGCGGCACCACCACCAGAGCGTCTACCTGCCTGCCCTTCACTATGGCGTCGAGCGGTCCGTAGCGTCTAACCCTGTTCAGGTCTCTTCCGCAGAGGCTCTGTCCGTGCAGGAATATTATCACCGGAGTCTCGTTGAGAGTGTAGTAATATTCCGTTGGGGTGTAAACCCAGAAGTTGTAGCCACCGGGTATGGCGTCTTTCACGGGGCGTATGAAGTCGTATTGGGCTTTAGTCTGTAATGATGCCGACAGGATGAGCGTCAGCATGAAAATGATTCTCCTTATTATATTTGGCATGTCTTTATGTTTTGTTCTAAGAGAAAACGCAGATGAGTAGTGATTTATTGTGTAGGGAGGGGTGTAATGTGGTGTCGTTATTGGAATTTTGGGTAGGAAACGCAAGATGCAAGTAGAAAATAATGACCGGTTTATGTTAAAAACAAAAGAATTTTTATTAATAATGGTTACAAACACCTTGTCTGTCCGTTTCTCAACTATAAGGAAGAATACAATTATTTTAAAATCTATTTTTATGAAGACAAGAAAGATGTATAATTCAAGTGCCAACTTGAAAAAGATGTCCATCACGCTTGCTCTGTCCTCTGCAATGCTTTGTCCTGTGGCAGCCAATGCCGCAGGCCACGGAAACGTTGCCCCTTCTCCACAAGCTGTTCAGCAAAGTGGGGTAGTGAAAGGTAATATCGTTGACGAGACAGGACTGCCAATGATTGGTGTTACCGTTATCCCTATGGGACAGACAAAGAACGGTACTGTTACAGACCTCGACGGTAATTTCACCTTGAACAACGTTTCGGGAAAGGTGACTCTTGAAATTTCATACGTTGGATACAAGACCCAGAAGGTGCAGGCTACCGTCGGCACCCCATTGTCGCTCAAGATGGTTCCCGAGTCAAACCAGCTCGACGACGTTGTCGTTATCGGTTTCGGTACCGTTAAGAAGCGCGACCTCACCGGTTCGGTAGCCTCAGTGAAGTCAGACGTCATCCTTCAGACCCCTACCACCAGTGTTGCTTCAGCCATGCAGGGCCGTATCTCAGGTCTCGACATCAACGGCAGCGAACTCCGCATCCGTGGTAACCGTTCAATCAGCGGTGGCAACTCTCCGCTTGTGATCATCGACGGTGTGCAGGGCGGCAGCATGAGCGACCTCAACCCTAACGACATCGAGTCTATCGACGTGTTGAAAGACGCCTCCTCAACAGCCATCTACGGTTCGCAGGGAGCCAACGGTGTAATCATCATCACCACCAAGAAGCCGGAAGCCGGCAAGATGTCAGTGTCTTACGACGGTTACGTCACGGCAGCCTTCCGTCCCGACCGCGCCGACTACCGTTCGCCAAGCGACTACTACAACACCCGTCGCCTGGCAGCGCAGAACGCCGGACTCTGGAGCAGCGAGGCCGACGATCAGTCGCTCTTCTCAAGCAACGAGGCATACGCAGCCTATAAGGCAGGCGCATGGACAAACTATGAAGACCTCATGCAGAAGAAGACCACATGGAGCACCAAGCACACCGTGACCCTCTCTGGAGGAACAGAGAAGACGGCAGCCCGTTTCTCTGTGGGCTATGCCAACGACGGCGACAAGTGGAAGAAGAGCGGCGGTACCGACCGTTACACCCTGCGTGCCAACATCGACCACAATTTCCACAAGTGGATCAGTGCAGGAGTGACATTCCAGCTTGCCCATACCCGTTCAGAGTATTCACCATACATGAAGGCAAAGAACACCGGTCTTGAGCTGGGTTCACCTTATGGCGTATACAACAATGAAACCGGCGAGTACAGCATCGGCAACGAACTCGTGACATATCCGCTGGCAGCCGACGACTATGTTAACCCGCTGATCGACCGCATTGACGGCGACAGATACAAGAAAGAGACCTACGCTACAAACGTAGTGGCAAACGGATACTTGGATATCCACCCGATTGAGGGTCTCTCATTGCGCTCGACACTCAACACCCACATCACCAACTCCTCTTCAGGCGACTTCATTGCCGAGAACCACTCTACGCTTATCGAGAGCGGCAAGACAAGAAGCCAGTCTAACATGTCGAAGGGTTCTTCTACATACGTGGAGTGGAACAACGTGTTGACATACAACTTCAAGAAGCTCCTTCCGGAAGACCATCACCTCTCACTGACATTCCTCACCACATGGGGAAAGAAGGTAGCCGACAATCTGAGCGCTACATCCAATGGCCAGACACTGGCAAGCAACCTGTGGTGGAACATGGGCAGCAACGACGGCGGTGAGGGCGCACTCTCACACTCAAGCTATTATCAGCAGGCACAGAACTTCTCTTATGCCGGCCGTGTGATGTACGACTGGAAAGGCCGTTACCTTTTCCAGGCATCCCTCCGTCGTGACGGTTCTTCAAAGCTTGCCCCTGGTCATCAGTGGGAGTGGTTCCCATCAGCAGCCTTTGCATGGCGTATCTCCGACGAGCCTTGGATGAAGCAGACCAAGTCATGGCTCGACGACCTGAAGCTCCGTGCCACATACGGTGTGTCAGGTAGCCAGAGTGTAAACGCATACGCTACATGGAGCGGTGTTACCTTCGCCGACTGGAGCTTCGGATTCCAGGATACACAGGCTAACCGCTACTTGCTCGGTGTTGTTGACAACGGTTACTACAAGATTGCCAACAAGACCACGAAGTGGGAACGTTCAGCATCCTTCGACCTCGGTTTCGACGCAGTGCTCCTCAACAGCCGCTTGAACATCACCTTCGACTGGTATTCACAGAAGACCACCGACCTCCTTCTGCAGCGCTCACTGCCTACATCAGCAGGACAGGACGGTAAGTATGCCACTATGGTGAACATCGGTTCAGTGAAGAACCACGGTGTGGAATTCTCTATCAACAGCCGCAACATCGTGACAAAGGACTTCACATGGGGTTCTACACTCACATTCTCAGCCAACCGCGAGAAGATCGACGAGCTCTACGACAATCTGAAGGAACTGCAGACAGGTACAGAGAAGGAGACACAGACCTATATGGTAGGTCATCCTATCCACTCATACAAGACATTCAAGTATCTCGGCATCTGGACCACCGACGAGGTGAACGCCTGGACCGACGAGACAGCATACTACAAAGACGCAGCCAAGACACAGCGCTTCCAGGCTGGTGACATCAAGGTGGCCGACCTCGACGGCGACCACGTGATCGACCAGAACAAGGATATCGCTTATGTAGGTTCCACATCACCAGACTGGTTTGCTGGATTCAACAACGACTTCCGCTACAAGAACTGGGACCTCTCAATCTATTTCTATGCTCGCTGGGGACAGTGGGGCGAGAGCAAGGTGGCAAACTACGACCCTTCTACCGGTGGCATCTACTCTAACTTCGACTACTGGGTGGCAGGCACAAACGAGGGCGGCTCTCTGCCGGCACTCTACAAGGGCCGCAAGCTCTTCGACTACGTTGGCTACCAGAGCCTCTCTTACTGCGACAACTCATTCATCAAGCTGAAGAGAATCTCGCTCGGCTACACATTGCCACGCACAGCATTGAAGGCAATGGGCGTAAACAACGTGCGCATCTATGCCACAATCAACGATCCTCTCTACTTCGTGAAGAATGACTGGCAGAAGCACTTCGATCCAGAGGGCAACCAGCGCAGCGTAACCGTTGGTCTTAACGTAAACTTCTAATCACCGTCAATAAAGGAAACAAAATGAAGAATTTCAATAAATATATTATCGCGGCACTGCTCGGTGGAACGACGATGGGATTCACCTCATGCTCGCTCGACGAATATAATCCAAGCAATGAGGGTGCCGACGCGGTCTTCGTTACCGAGAAAGGTATGGAGAACCTCGTGAACCAGATGTATTACAACTTCCGTTGGAAATTCTACGGACGTGAGGACCCTTGCCTCTATATGGAGGGATCGGCCGACATCTGGCAGAACATCGGATCAAACTACGACTACGGTAAGCAGCTCACACGCTGCGTAGACCTGCAGGGCGACCGCGGACAGTTTGCCAACGTGTGGAACCGTGTCTACGACAACATCAACGTCTGCAACACCATCATCGGCAGGCTCGACGACTGCAAGGAACTGTCGGCAGACAAGAGAAGCGACTTCGAGGGCGAGGCAAAGTTCATGCGCTCCTACTGCTACTGGTGGCTCACTGAGTTCTTCGGCGACATAGAGCTCAAGACCAAGGAAACCAAGGACCCGGTGTTCACAGCCAAGCGCACCGACCGCAAGACAATCTACGACGAAGTGATCATCCCCGACGCCAAGTTCGCTGCAGAGAACCTGCCTGTCACTCCTTATGAGGGCAACGTAGGCCGTTCTACCAAGAAGGCAGCCAAGGCACTCCTCGCACGTGTTCTTCTGACCCGTGCACAGTATGAGGAGGCAGGAAGCGACGCTCAGAAGGCTTTCTATCAGCAGGCCCTCGATGCAGCCCTCGATGTGATAAACAACAAGGCAGCTCTCGGAATCAGAATCTATGACACTTACGACGAGATATGGCAGGCAAAGAACAACAAGACGAACACCGAGTATCTGTGGGTGGCTACGTTCTCATCAGTATCTTCACTGAATGCCGACTCCAAGCCAAACCGTCTGCACTCATACTTCTCTCCGAAGCTCGTGGGCAACGCCGGTATCCAGAACACACAGACATCGTTCGACTATCCGGCAGAGTCAACACTCCTCATGCCTACATATTATTTCATGAACCTCTGGGAGGATTGGGACGCTCGCTACGATGTCGACTTCCAGGAAGCCTTCATGAACCCGTCGAAGTATCCTTACAAGTGGAAAGAGGCTGAGGCCAACAAGTATAACCAGCCAGAGCTCAAGGACAAGAAATCAGCAGTGAACGACACTCTGCTCTATTTCACCCGCAAGCACATCAGCGACGAGACAAGCCGCAACTATGCCACTGTAGACATCGACGAGCTGTACGACACAGGCAACGTGAACGCTTATGGCGGCGCTCCTCTGCGCAACTACAAGACCGATGCTGCCAACTACGACTCCAAGACTTCGCAGTATATCGCCGCTTCATTCCCACGCTTCAGAAAATACCGTATCTGGGATGGTGATGAGAACGGAACTATTCTCCTTATGGACCAGAAGGCAAACCAGAAGGCAAGCCATGCCGACGTGCCGATAATGCGCTATGCCGAGATGCCTCTCATCGCTGCCGAGTGCTATATCGCCCTTGGCAATCCGGGTGCCGCTGCCGACATGATCAACAACGAGATCCGTACGGCACGTGTAGTGAAGGCTGGCCACAGCCTGAGCGAGGCACAGGTGAATGCGTCACAGATGACCATCGACTGGATTATGGATGAGCGTGCCCGTGAGCTTTGCGGCGAGTGGCTGCGCTGGTTCGACATCAAGCGTGTTTACTCTCCACAGGGCAAGTTCGCTTCCACCATCATCGGCCGCAACCCGAGTATGACAAAAGACGACTGCATGCAGGAGTATCATGCCCTACGCCCGATTCCAAACACATTCCTCGACAAGCTCGAGAATGCGTCAGAGTTCGGTCAGAACCCTGGATACAATCCATATACGAAATAATGGCTGACGAGGAATTCCTCGTTGAATAGTAAAAAAAAGCGGAGTGTCATGGTTACAATACCATTGGCACTACGTCTTTTATTTAAATATAAACAAAGGACTATTTAAAAATTAAAGATTATGAAGAAAATTCTACTTTCAGCAATCGCCCTTATGGGTATGGTTTCAGCCAGCGCACAGGAGGCTACAACTCCTTACATCCTTTCTCAGGTTGAGGCAAACACTTATGCCGTTACGATGACAAACGATGAGATCACTGCCGCTTTCGATGCACAGTGGGTTGCAGACGCTTGGAATATCGGTGCCGCTCTTCCGGCAGGAACAGTGATGTTTGAGAACGACGACCTCGTCATCACAGCTGCCGTTGACAAGACTCCAGTATATACCGCAAACGGAAAGCTCTCTCAGATCAAGAAGGAGAATCCTGGTTATACTGGTTATGTGAATGCCGGTTCTACATTGGCTCAGAACAACTGGGAAGAAGGCATTACCATCCAGGACATTGCAGAGGTTAAGGCAAGCAACCATGGTATCGTTGCCGTTACACCTAAGAAGGCAGGTGTGTTGAGCTTCGGTGTTTATGCCGGCAACAACAGCCGTGAGATCGGTATCTACAAGCTCGCTACCGATGACGAGAAGGCAGAAGGCGAGTTCGGAGCAATGATCGCAACGAACAACTTCCGCAACGATGGTGAGAACGGAACCGTTGAGAACGCTCCTGCTTTCGTTGAGGCTCAGGTAGAGGCTGGCCGTCAGTATGCTTTGATGGCCGGTGGCAACAAGAACCTCTGCTTGCACCAGATCAAGTTCGTTGCCCAGGGTGGTAGCGTAGACGGCATCAGCTCGGCAGAGACTACAACAGTAAAGAACATCACTGCCATCTACACACTGGCTGGCGCACAGGTGAGCAGCTTGCAGGACGGAGTGAACATCGTGAAGTATAGCGACGGCACATCAGCAAAGATCGTTAAGTAACAATCTCTCAATATGGACAACGTCCACACCGATTAGCGTATCGATGAAAAAACAACTCCCGTCAGGCATTTCGTCAGGCGGGAGTTTTTTTCGTCCTTCCTTTGAACTTGTCAGGGAAAATGCTATATTTGCAAAAAATACTTGGTTTATGACGAACGATGGTATAACGATACAAATGATTAGGGAAACGGCAAGTAAGATACTTCCCGTTGATGCCCGTGTAGTCCTTTTTGGGTCACGTGCAAGAAATACCGCACGTGAAGATTCCGACTGGGACTTGCTGATTATATTGAATAAAGACCGTCGCAGCGTGTCTGATATAGAAAAGTATGCATGCCCATTCATGGAATTGGGCTATGAGAACAATGAGGAGATAAATCCTGTCGTTTATACCCAAAAAGAATGGGATGAGCGTAAGTTGACTATGTTTCACCATAATGTAGAAAGAGAGGGCGTAGATTTATGGCATTAGATATAGAGTCTCAGAAAGAAATTGTCAAATATAGAGTAGAAAAGGCAGAAAAGACATTGATTGAGGCAAAAGATTGTGCAGCTTGTGGTCATTGGACATTAGCTGCAAATCGTTTGTATTATGCATTGTATTATGTCGGAAATGCTTTGTTGGTAGACAAGGGAATGTATGTAAAGACCCATGCAGGCATGATAGCAAAGATTAATGAGCATTTTGTCAGGACAGGTATCCTTACAAGAGAAGATGGTCGTACGATATCGATTCTTCAGAATATGCGTCATTCGGGTGATTATGACGATTGTTTTGAATGGGAAGAAGAGGACGTAAAGCCTTTTTTCGAAAAAACAAGGCTTCTTATAGACAAAATCAAAGGACTGCTGACATGCGTTCGGTATTGATATGATTAAAGAATGCTTGTGAATGGCGTAAATATAGAAAAGGCAATTTAAAGGTTAAAGCGACATATTCAAAGGGTGTGTCGTAATATACGGCAGCCTGAAAACTGCTAAAGAAGGATATTTTAATATATTCATCTCCCCCTCCGGAGACCCAAATCTCAAAAAAAACTACTATAAACAAAACAATATGCTAAAGAAAATCAGAAATGCCGGTATCACCGCTTTGGCGCTATTGGCGTTGCAGCCAGCCTATGCTACCATCGAGGGCAGTCTCGACCCCACGTCGGTAGTGGCGCAATGGAGCAACTCATCAACCTATCCGAAAGTCATCGACATTAATTTCAGCGACGCTACATGGCCCGACACCTGGAAGGGAGAGACAGGAGTAGACTGTCCCGACTTTGCCAAGGGCGGTTATGTCAATGCCGTGCTGAAAGTGGGAGCCAACGGCGGCACAGCCGTGCAGTATCCTGTGCTCTTCCACAACTGCACTTTCGCCACCAAGAAGTCATACAACGGTTTCGCCGGTGCCACGGCAGCCTTCTGCCGACAGTATTACCTCGGTCAGAACAAGACCGGCAACAGCACCGCCACATTCAACGACTGGACCGTTGCCGGTCACACGCTCCATCTCGAAGACAACATCACATACGACGCCTCCGGCAACCCCAACTATGGCGAGGCAGGCTTCGTCCAGATGTGTCGCGACGCAGCTATCACAGATGCCGCCGGCAACAAGGTGTCGCAGCACGGATGGATAGAGATAGACCATATACCATACGTAGACCGTGTGCAGTGGTCGTGGTCGTCAACCTCCTGGGGCCGTGGCATAAAATGCGACTATAAGATTGGCGACGGCGAATGGAAACCGCTCGTATGGATGGGGTCAGAGAAACACAAGATGGGATGGACCGTCTTCTCCGACCAGGGCTATTTCATGGAGAACGTCATCAACGCCTCCGACGTGTCGCTCCGCTGGAGAGTGTGGGACGGCGAAGACCTCAAGAATCCCGTGCAGGTGGATGCCGACGGCAAATGTCCTTTCACCACCTCGCTCAACCCCTACGCCCAGATGCAGGCACCACGCGTACACAAGATACAGATTTTCGGTAGTGAGATAACCGCCGAACAGGCACAGTATGCCACAGACCATCCCGTATCTGACGTAGGCACCCTCTCCGACCTCGGCGGAGGCAGCGGTGAAGACGGTGAGACCGTCGCTCCCGACGACAATGCCGCCGTGGTGATATCCACCGTGGCACAAGACGGCACCGGCGACTACACCAAGATACAGGATGCCATCAATGCCATTCCCGAAGGTTCGCGTGGCATCATATACATCCGTCCGGGAGTGTATGAGGAGAACGTCTATGCCGGAAGGAAGAGCACGAAGAACAAATACTTCTCTCTCATCGGCGAAGACAAGCAGACCACCATCCTCACCTCTGGCGTAAGCCGCGGAAAAGGCAATGAGGACAATACCTACAACGACTGCGCCGCCCTCAACGTCTATGCCAGCCGCTTCTATGCCGAAAACCTCACCATCCGCAACACCAGCGGCAATGTGGGACAGGCAGAGGCACTCTTCACCAACGGCGACGCCCATATCTTCAACAACTGCATCCTCAGCGGCTATCAGGACACCTATAAGGCAAATGTGGGAGCACGCGGCTATTTCACCAACTGCACCATAGAAGGCGCCACCGACTTCGTCTACGACGGAGGAATGGAATGGTTTGACAGTTGCCGTATCCACCTCCTCAAGGGAGGCGGCTATATCACGGCACCTGCCGAGAGCGGCATGCCGATGACCAAGGTGATGTATCCCGAGCTCAGTGCCGACAAGTTCTATCCCGGTCTCTTCTTCCGCAACTGCACGGTGACGGCAGCCGATGGCGTTGCCGACGGCGCATACTATCTCGGCAGACCATGGAAGGAAACCTGCGGAGCGATGTTCATCGGCTGCAAGCTCCCCAAGGCTATCAACGCCAAGGGATGGAAAGACTGGAGCGGCTCTGAAAACAAGGCATCGCTATACGAATACAAGAGCATCGATGCCGCTACGGGCAGTCTTGCCGACGTGTCGTCGCGTGCCAGCTTCTCACATCAGGCAACGGATGCCGAGGTGGAGGCATATATGAACCCTAAGTTCCTCTTTGCGAAATACAAGGATGAACCGTTCGACTACGAGAAGATTCTCCGTGGTGCGGCAGCGCCGATGAACTTTGTCGTGACCCCTAACGAGATCTCATGGGAGAGCGACGACAACGCTGCCGGATATATTATATATAAGGATGGCGCCTTCCTTCGTTTCACCACCGACCGCTCCCTCACCAAGGATGCTGCCGATGATGCCAGATACAGTGTGGCGTCGGTATCCAGGAAGGGAGTCGTGTCAAAGGCGGTCCTCGCTTCCGATGCTCTCCGCATTACGGCATTCCCTACGGCAGAAGGATTCGGGAAATATGCCACAGGAGGCCGTGGCGGTAGGGTGGTGAAGGTCACTTCGCTTGCCGACGACGGTTCGGAGGGCACCCTGCGCTGGGCGTTCCAGCAGTATCCCGGCGAACCTCTCACCATCGTGTTCGCCGTGAGCGGCGACATCCGTCTTGCCGACCAGCTCCGCATAAACCGTGCCGACTGGACACTCGCCGGACAGACAGCACCGGGCGACGGCATCGTCATCACCCACAACAAGATAAACTTGGGCGGATCGCAGAACTTCATCATCCGCAACGTGCGTTTCCGCTGCGGACAGAAGGATGTGAACGGACAGATTCTGCAGGACCAGGCACTCGGCGTGGAAAACTGCAACAACTACATCTTTGACCACTGCGTGGTGGGATGGTCGATGGAAGAGAACATGAACACCCAGGACTGCCACTTCCTCACCGTGCAGAACACCATCGTTCATGAAGGCCTCTACAATGCCGGCCACAAGAAGGGCAAACGAGGCTACGGCACCCAGTGGGGCGGTTCGCCGGCGTCTTATTATCGCAACCTGCTTGCCGACAACAAGTCGCGCTCGCCGCGTATCAATGGTGCCAGAGGCGAGGATTATGTTGTCTTCCTTGAGTATATAAACAATGTGAACTACAACTTCGGCGGCAACGGCGGATGCTCCGGCGGCGAGAACACCGCCGACATAACATCATACAACGGTATGAACTCAGCCCACGAATGCAACTTCATCGGCAACTACTACAAGCCGGGACCTGCATCCAACAAGTCGGGTGTCGTGCTTGTCACTTCCAGCTACGCCCGAAGTGGCGCCACCTCCTGGGGACCGGCAAAATGGTATGTCAACGGCAACGTGATAGAGGGCGACGCCAACCGCACCGCCGACAACTGGAAGGCGATGAGTGCCGAGCATTATTCGCTCTCCGACATCAGAGTGGATGAGCGCATCGTGCCGGAGCACAACTACTACAAGTATTCAAAGGCGGGCAACGTGGGCACCTACGACCCTGAGATGTATATGATATACAATGTGGAGAGTGGCGAACAGGCCTATCAGACCGTTCTCCGCACTGCCGGCACCATCCGTCGCGACGCCGTAGAGAAGCGTGTCGTTGAGGAGGCAACCACGGGAGTGAACCTCTACGGCGGTGCCACCTATGGCGCCAAGAAGGGAATCATCGACACCGAGGCTGATTGTGAAGGCTTCATACAGTATGCCACCGACTACACTGTGCCGACAGACACCGATGGCGACGGCATTCCCGACGACTGGGAGCGCCAGCATGGTCTCAATCCTGAAGTGGCAGACCAGAATATGGTCAATGCCCAGGGATACACGGCGCTTGAGGTATATCTCAACAGTCTGATGGGTGAGCAGCAGTCTTCTGAATTCCATGTCAACGCCATCCACTCCCTCCAGGCAGCTCCGCTTGTGGCATACGACCGCACTACCGCCACTCTGCGTGTCAGCCAGAATGCCGTGGGTGCAGTCCTCAAGGTGTATAACACCGCCGGACGCCTCCTTTCATCCCGACAGATCACGTCGGCCCTTACTTCCCTCTCCGATGTCAAGGCTCCCGTCTTCCTCGTCCGCATCGAGGGCAGCAAGGTGGCGCCACGTGTCATCAAGGTGGTGAAATAAGCTGATGTATCCAAAAAAAAGAATATCGCTCAGGTCTTTTTCTTGGGCGATATTTTTTTTCCCATGCATTGGCAGAAGCCTGAAAGCAGGAATACGGATATTATAATATGCCATTATTGGGCAGCTGTCTGTCGTCAATTCTGCCCATCCGGGGTAAGCACCGTGCCCATGTTGGGTAAGCAGCGTACCCAAATTGGGCAAGCATCGTGCCCATTTTTTGGTTAAAAGCCAGACAAAATCCACTCTTCTAAAAGACAAAATCCAAGCAAGCCCTAATGACCTCTAAGTTTGCAGAAGATTGCGACGAAGTCGCATAAACTCCAAAA
>OGQZ01001261.1_pt1 | contig 19807 bp, 14 predicted proteins | sample 1553321 | NCBI WGS metagenome assembly OGQZ01 (sample SAMEA2579958, study PRJEB22360) | human gut metagenome | reverse complement strand
CCCTGGGCCCCAAGGGCCGCAACGTGGTGCTGAGCAAGAAGTTTGGTGCCCCGGTCATCACCAATGATGGCGTGACCATTGCAAAGGACGGCACGATCGCTGTGGCAGGGATGTTTCGGGCTGACAGCAACAAGGTTGGACTACGTTTGATCTCGAAGACCGGCCGGATCAAAGAAGTGCCACTGAATCTGCCAAAGTGGAGGAAGGAAGAAAATTTTACCAATAATATTGCATTTGTAGGAGATAAAATTTATCTTGTGGAAATGAATAATAAAATTTTTGAGCTGGATCCCCGCAACGGAAAGCTGAAAAGCTTTTGCAGTGATGAGGATGGAAATGTCAGAGGAGTTTTTGCGGCAGGACAGGATGTGGCGATCGTGAGAACCGATTCCACTGTTGTATTTGCCGATTCGAAAACCGGCACCATACGGGAGGAAAATAAAAAGCTGCAGAGGATTTTTGAAAATCTGGATGGAGGAAATCAGGACAATTCGTTTCCGGTAAACTTTTCTGCCAATGAGAAGAATGAGACTGTGATCGTCTGTCACAAGGGAATCTTTTTTGTCAAAACGACAGGCGGTGCCGTGGAGCAGATTCTGAATGGCGATATAGTAAGCCTCAGTGATGGAAGTATGTATTTTAAGTCTGTCATCCAGCTTGATGCCAGAAATTATATGGTCTTTGCCGTGGATTCCCTGGGGAATGATAAATGCCTGTATTATCATTATGATAAGAACGCTTCCACAGTACCGACAAAGCAGATTACAGTGTACGCTTTAGAGGACAGTCATGTACTACAGCAGACGATTTCTTATTTTCAGAAAAAAAATCCGGATGTTTATGTAAAAAAACTCATTGGTCTGTCCGGCAATAACAGTGTGACAGCCGATGATGCCATTAAGGCACTGAACACGGACATCATGGCCGGGAAAGGTCCGGATGTACTGGTGACCGATGGGCTTCCGGTGGAGCGTTATATTGAGAAGGGAATCCTTACGGATATGAGTGCGGAGATTTCCGGGACGCAGGGAGAGATGTTTGAGAATATCCTGCAGGCATATCAAAAGGATGGCAAGGTATATCAGCTTCCGCTGCAGTTTTACTGTGCAGTGGCAGAGGGGCCGAAGGATTTTGTAAAGGCTGTGGGAAACATTCAGAACATGGCGGAGGCTGCGGATAAACTAAAAAAAGAGAAAAAAACAACGGTATGGCCGGTTCTGGCATCCTCTAATCTGTTAGAAACCCTGTTTGATGCCGACAGCAGTACCTGGGGAACCTCGGCGGAGGAAATAAATGCGGGAGTGAAAAAATATTTGGAGACCGCCAAAAAGCTCTATGATATGGATAATGACAGAAAAGAAAATCAGAAATACCGCGCCCGGCTGGAGGAGACTCTGGATTCGGTAAAATCAGACGGAGAACTTTACAGTACAGGAGAAAACGAAAATGTCGGGAGGATTTCCGGAGAAAATCTCTGCAGTATTCAGACACTGGTATCTCTGCAGGAAGTACAGAATATATACGGGATTGAGAAAAAGGCAGGAGGAAGCTATGGATTGTTAGGCAGTGATCATCCATCCTTTGTCCCATATGTTGGACTTGGTCTGATGACGAAGGGGAAGGAGAATGACAATGCAAAAGAATTTATCCGCACGGCATATACCGCACAGGCGCAGGAGGCGATGAATGCGGCATTTCCGGTGAATAAAAAGGCATATGAAAAAAAGATCAAGGGACTGGAGTCCTATTATATGGGAATGACAGGGGAGGATGGTTCCGAGATCAGTTATCATGCAGCAAAATTATCTTCTTCCCAGCAAAAACAACTTACACAAATGTTAGAAGGTTTAACGACACCAACGATCACTGACCGGGTGATTCGGGAGCTTGTGATGGAACAGGGGAAAAAGTATCTGAGGGAAAAAACTACTCTGGAGGATGCGGTAGATGAGATCACAAGGAAGGTGGAGCTGTATGTTTCGGAGTAAGCCGGCGCATATCCGCAGAAGACAGTGGAAGGGAATTCTTTTTGTACTGCCGGGCTTTTTGGGAGTGATGCTTTTTTACCTCATTCCCTTTCTAGATGTGATGCGTCGTTCCTTTTTTCAAATGTCCGGAAACCGCTTCTGTGGTCTGGATAATTACAGAGCAGTTCTTAACAATCAGGCATTCCGGCTGGCAGCCCGCAATACGATCCGGTTTGTGGCAGTCTGCCTGCCGCTGTTACTGGTAATATCTTTTGTTTTTGCCGTGATATTGACGGGAATGTGGCGTCATCTCCGGAAAAGCCGGTGGCTTGCAGGGGATGAGGAGCGGGTGGCAGATTGGATGGGGATATGGAAAGGGATTTATCTGGTTCCCTATGCGATTCCGGCGGCAAGCATTGTTGCGCTATGGGAAATGGTTTTTGCCGGAAAAGGATTTTTTAATGGTGTCCTGCATCTGTTTGATCTGTCCGGTGTGGATTGGATGAATACGGGGTATGCATTCTGGGTATTGGTGTTTAGCTATGTATGGAAAAACCTTGGCTACAGTATTGTGTTGTGGATGGCGGGACTGATGACGATTCCCCAGGGGATTTATGAGGCGGCACAGATTGATGGAGCAGGAGAACGGACAATACTGTTTCGGATCACATTACCTATGATACGCCCTGTGATATTTACGATTGTCATTCTGTCCTTTCTAAACTCCTTTAAGGTGTTCCGGGAGGCGTATCTGGTGGCGGGAAATTATCCACAGGAGAATATTTACCTGCTGCAGCATCTGTTTAATAACTGGTTTATGGATCTGTCGGTGGACAAGATGGCGGCAGGTGCCGGAATCCTTGTGGTAGTCGCAGGAGCATTGACGATGCTGTTACAGAGAAGCTGGGAAAAGTCTTACGATTCAAAGTTTGCGGGTTGAGAAAGGAATGAGAGAATGAAAAAAGTAGTAACCATGGGGAAATTTCTGTTGCTTGCCGTGGCAGGGCTGATCACGGTGGCACCGGTGCTTTTTCTGCTGGGGGGAAGCCTGATGGGAGATCAGGAATTAGCAGAATTACTGGCTCCGGCGTTTTCCGACAGTGATGGATATGCGGCATGGCACTGGCTTCCGCTTTATCCCACACTGCGCCATTATGTACAGCTTTGTCTGGATTCACCGGAGTATTTTCAGATGTTCTGGAATACCATGAAGATCACAGTGGGAGTGCTGGCAGGACAGATCATTGTTGGGATTCCCGGTGCCTGGGGGCTGGCAAGATATTCCTTTCCGGGCAAAAGGGCTGTTTATCTGCTTTATATTTTGCTGATGCTTCTGCCCTTTCAGGTGACAATGCTGTCAGAATATCTGGTGCTGGACCGCTTTCATCTGCTGGATACTCTTTGGGCTGTGATCCTGCCGGGAGCATTTTCCACCTTTCCGGTGTTTTTGATGTATCGTTTCTTTTGCAGTATTCCGGAGGAAATGCTGGAGGCGGCACGGATTGATGGGGCGGGAGAATGGAAAATATTCATAAAGATCGGGATTCCCATGGGAACCTCCGGAATTTTGTCAGCACTGGTGCTGCAATGTCTGGAATGCTTTAGTATGATCGAGCAGCCTATGGTATTTCTGAAGGAGAAAAAGCTGCAGCCGTTGTCTTTATATCTGCCGCAGCTGCAGAAGGACCACTTGGGGTTTACCCTTTGCAGCTGTTTTGTGACAATGATCCCGGCATTGCTGATCTTTGGCATGGGGCAGAGGTATATGGAGCAGGGAATTACAGAGGCTGCGGTAAAGGAGTGAGAATATGTTATCAAAGCTTACAAAGAATAAATGTGCAAAAATATTGGCTGGTTTTATGGTGTTTATGTTTGCAATGACTGTAATCTCCAGAGGGGCAGCCTCTATGACTGTAGCACAGGTAGCGGCGATCCATCCGGGTACCCGGAGTCTGGAGACGATCGTGACAGGGGAGGGAACTATGGAGCAGCAAACAGAAAACGGGTTCTGGACTCTGGCCGGTCTTGTGTTGGAAAAGGTATATGTACAAAAGGGGCAGAAGCTTCGCAAGGGGGATGTGCTGGCAAAAGTGCAGGCAAAGAGTCTGGAGGAAAAGATACAGACTCTGCAGAAAGAGATCCGGGGCTTAGAGCTGCAGAGTGAGGAGGCACAGGATACCATTCGCCGGAACAGACAGGAAAAAAGAGAGACAATAAAGTCCCAGAAAAAACAGAACAGAGAGCAGTATCAGCAGAAGAAACAGGAGCTTACAGCAGCGGTGGAGACTGCTTCCACGGAGTATGACAATGCAAAGGAAACTGCACAGACAGAGAAACTGCAGGCGGCAAGAGCTGTGGAGGATGCCGCAAAACCGGTGGAGGATGATGGAACACTGGCGGCGGGCAGACTGGAGCTTGCCCAGAAGCAGAAGAAGCTGGACCGGTTAAAGGAGCTGAAGCAAAAGGGCAGTGAAGGGGAAAATACAGAGGATGATATCAGTGCATTGGAGGATGAGATTGCTTCGCTTCAGCTACAGCTTCAGACACAGGAGCAGACGCTGCAGCAAAAGCGGGCAGATCAAAAGGAGACATTAAAACGTGCCAGAGATGATTACCGCCGTACCGTGTCAGAGAACCGCCGGAAGGTAAAGAAGGCGAAAGCTTCTTTAAAGAAAGCAAGGAATAAGCTGGCAGAGTGTCATCCGGAAAAGGGAACAGAAGCAGAAAGGGAAATAAAAACGGAAATCAATTATACCAAAGAGCAGAATGATCTCCAGATCAGAGAGAAACAGAAAATGCTGCGTCAGCTACAGGAGCTTGCCGGAGCAGGGGGAGCGGTCCGGGCAGATCAGGATGGCGTGGTTACGGCAGTTCATGTGAAGTCGGGAGATGTGACAAATGAATCCGCTGTGCTTCTGTATGCGGGAAACGGGGAAAAGCTTCAGTTTACATCATTGATGGAAAAGAGAGAAGCAAAGAAGCTTTCTGTGGGGGATGAAGTGACATTAAAGACAGCAGAGAAAAAAATAAGGGGACTAACAATATCGTCCATAGAGGAACAGCTACAATCTGATGGCACGGAAAAAAGAAAGGTGACTGTGCAGGTTCCTCAGGGAAAGTGCAGAATCGGTCAGGTAGCGGAAATGACGGTACGAAAGGAGTCAGGTCCCTATGATGTGACGATCCCGTTGACAGCACTTCATACAGAGCAGGGAAAAAACTATGTCTATGTGATCCGTTCGGTGAAAACGGTGCTTGGAAAACAAAAAACAGCATCCAGAGTGGATGTGACTGTTTTAAAAAGAAACGGAAGCTTTGCAGCAATCAGTGAAGATAATCTGTCCCAGGAGGATCAGGTGATCACAGAAGCTACCCGGATCATTCGTGCAGGGGACAGAGTCCGCCTGCAGGAGGGATGATGCGCCGGGGTGGTTTCCTGTGGATGGCGGCCTGTCTGGTGGCAGCAGTTTTGTCTGGCATATGGAGTCTGAAAGCAGGAACGGAAGCGGACAGCACGGAGCATTATCTGACAGCGGATCTGTCACAGCCGGTAACGGCAGCGGAGGCCCCAAAGACACTGGCGGGGAAGCAAAAATGTGTGACGATCTGGGGAGCAAAGGAGCATATTACTTTATCCCAGACGGAAACCGGCCGGGAAACAGAGGCAGAAATGCTTGTGCTTTGTGGTTCCTCTGAGTGGGTACTGCCGGGAGCGGCAATTCTTTCTCCGTCCGATAACCGGGGATGTCTGCTGGGAAAGAAAACGGCAGAGCAGCTTTTTGGAGGTACTGATATTGCAGGAGAGAAGGTAGAGCAGGGGGGACAGTGCTGGCTGGTGCGAGGTGTGATCCCCAATATTTCCGATGCATTTGTGGTGGAAGCAGGGGACAGGATGTCCAAAATGCATCTAAACAGGATCACATTTTCTCACCGGCCGCAGGTTCTGACCCGGATCAGAGCACAGGCATTTTTGGATCAGAGGGGACTGGCAGGAACGTGGCTGCGGTTTGATCTGGCCCATGGAACAAGGATGTTTCAGGAGCTTTTACCGGGGCAATGGTCTGATTTTTCCGGCTGGAAGAGTAACTGGAACACACAGCAGAGTGCCTTTTCTATATTGCGCCGGATTCATAAAAATAATATTGAGCTGACTTGGGAAAGCCTGCTGATAAAAAAATTATTGTGGGAGCTTCTGGCGATTATCTTCTTTTCTATCTTTTTGTCTAAATGGATCACGAATGTCTTTTTTGGTATGGATAAAGAACGGATGGCATATTGACCAAACGTCAGATACACGATACAATAAAAGTTGTGTCTTTTGGGCATATTACTTTTAGGAGGCATCTGATGAAAAAACTATTGAAGTATATTACGGAGTATCAGAAGGAATGTATCCTGGGCCCTTTGTTTAAATTGCTGGAGGCATGCTTTGATCTCACCGTTCCCATGGTTATGGCATGGCTGATCGACAGAGGTATTTCCCAAAACAATGTGCCATATATTTGGAAGATGGGTGGTCTTTTGCTGGTGCTGGCGGCGATCGGTCTGACCTGCTCCATCACGGCACAGTATTTTGCGGCAAAAGCGGCGGTAGGCTTTGCGACAAAGCTTCGTCATGCGGTGTTTGAGCATATTGAGTCGTTGTCCTTTACCGAGATGGACGAGGCGGGAACCTCCATGATGATCACGAGAATGACAAGTGATATCAATCAGGTTCAGTCAGGAACCAACCTGGCACTTCGTCTTTTCCTCCGATCTCCGTTTATTGTATTTGGTGCGGCGATCATGGCATTTACCATTGATGTAAAGGCGGCACTTATCTTTGCGATAGTCATTCCGCTGCTCGCTATTGTCGTGTTTGGCATTATGCTTATGACCATGCCTATGTATCAGAAGGTACAGGGGCATCTGGACCTTCTGCTGGGGGTGACAAGACAGAATCTGAGCGGTGTACGTGTGATCCGCGCATTTAACAAGGAGCAGGCAGAGAGAGAAAGCTTTCGTCAGGAAAATGATCTGCTCACCAGAATGCAGCTTTTTGTGGGACGTATTTCCGCACTGATGAATCCGGTCACTTATATTATGATCAACGGAGCTTTGGTGGCACTGATCTGGACCGGAGCGGTCCGTATCAATATGGGAACTCTGACACAGGGACAGATCGTGGCGCTGATCAATTACATGTCACAGATTCTGGTGGAGTTAGTCAAGCTTGCCAATACTATCATCATGACTACAAAATGTGTGGCATGCGGCAATCGTATCCAGTCCTTGCTGGAGGTAAACAGCAGTCTGGAGGACGGGAATGTATCCTTTGAACCGGGGCAGGATAAGAAACCGGCACTTGTGGAGTTTGACCATGTGGCACTGGCATATAAAGGTGCGGGAGAAGCGTCTCTGGAGGATATCACCTTTACGGCAGAGCCGGGTCAGACCATCGGTATTATTGGTGGTACCGGTTCCGGAAAGACTTCTCTGGTGCATATGATCCCAAGATTTTATGATACCACAGAGGGAAGTGTACGAATTAACGGACAGGACGTAAAATCGTACAGACTGGAAGAACTGCGGCAGAATATTGGTATCGTAATGCAGAAGGCGGTGCTGTTCCATGGCTCCATCCGTGAAAATATCCACTGGGGTAATCCGGATGCAGACGATAAACAGATCAATGAGGCATTGGAGCTCGCACAGGCATCTGAAGTGGTTGCCGGTAAGCCGGAGGGACTGGATTACGAGATCGAACAGGGGGGGAGAAACCTTTCCGGAGGACAGAGACAGAGATTTACCATTGCCAGAGCGCTGGTGCGAAAGCCTTCCATTCTGATCTTGGACGACAGTGCTTCGGCACTTGACTTTGCAACAGATGCAAAGCTTCGAAAAGCCCTTGGTACATTGAAAAATACATCAACGATATTTATCGTATCGCAGAGAACCTCTTCCATCCAGCAAGCGGATAAAATTCTGGTACTGGATGACGGACAGCTTGTGGGGATGGGAACCCACGAAGAACTGCTCGAAAACTGCAGTGTATATAAGGAAATTTATGATTCCCAGTTTAAGAAACCGGGGGAAACAAAGACGCAGAAGGAAGAGGTGAGATAAAAGGTGGCAGGAAAAGAAAAAATGACCAGAGATGACCAGAAGAAGACTCTGAAAAAAGTAATGAAATATATTAAAAAGTATCGGATTCGTGTAGTGATGTCGCTGATCTTTGCAGCGGTGACGGTGATCACAACACTTTATCTTCCAATCCTTACAGGTAATGCCGTGGATCTTATGGTAGAGAAGGGAAAGGTTGATTTTGCCGGCTTAAAGCCAATCGTGAAAACGATGCTGATCGTGCTGGCAATTACAGGTGTGGCACAGTGGATCATGAATATCTGCAATAACTATATTACTTATCATGTGGTTCAGGATATCCGGAAAGATGCCATGGACCGGATTCAGATCGTGCCTCTGAAGTATCTGGATGGCCATGCGGCAGGTGATATTGTAAGCCGTGTGATCGCAGATGTGGACCAGTTTGCCGATGGTCTTCTGATGGGATTTACCCAGGCATTTACCGGTGTGATGACGATTGTTGGGACTCTGGTGTTTATGTTGCAGATCAATGTATGGATCACGCTTGTGGTGATTCTGGTGACTCCGTTGTCTTTTTTTGTGGCAGGCTTTATTGCCAAAAAGTCTTACACCATGTTTCAAATGCAGTCAAAGGAAAGAGGAGCTCAGACGGCTTTGATCGACGAGATGATCGGCAATCAGAGAGTGGTACAGGCATATGGTCACGAGAAACGCTCTTTGGAGCAGTTTGATGAGATCAACGGCAGACTGGAGAAGTATTCTCTGAGAGCCACCTTCTTTTCATCTATTACCAACCCGGCCACACGTTTTGTCAACAATCTGGTGTATGCGGGAGTCGGTATTGTGGGTGCATTTTTTGCCATTCACGGAATGCTGTCTGTGGGACGACTCACCAGCTTCTTAAGCTATGCAAACCAGTATACCAAGCCGTTTAATGAGATCTCCGGTGTCATTACCGAGCTGCAGAATGCGATCGCCTGTGCTGCCAGAGTGTTTGAACTGATGGAGGCAGAGCCGCAGGAGCCGGACAAGCCGGATGCGATCGAGCTGACACAGGTGAAGGGTGCGGTGGAACTGAAAAATGTTTCCTTCTCCTATGTGCCGGAACAGAAGCTGATCCGGGATTTTAATCTTACCGTAAAGCCGGGACAGCGTGTGGCGATCGTCGGACCAACCGGATGTGGAAAAACTACGGTGATCAATCTGCTGATGCGTTTCTATGATGTGAATAAGGGTGTGATCGCAGTGGACGGCACCGACATCCGCAATATGACAAGAGCCAGCCTGCGAAGCAATATCGGTATGGTGCTTCAGGAGACATGGCTTAAGGATGGGACGATCCGGGATAACATTATCATGGGAAGACCGGATGCGACCGAGGAGGAGATCATTGCAGCAGCAAAGGCAACCCATGCCCACAGCTTTATTAAACGTCTGCCACAGGGCTACGATACGGTGGTTCGTGAGGATGGAGATAATCTTTCCCAGGGACAGAAGCAGTTATTATGTATTACAAGAGTTATGCTTTGCCAGCCTCCGATGCTGATACTGGATGAGGCAACCTCTTCGATTGATACCCGTACGGAGATACGGATCCAGAGAGCATTCGAAAAGCTTATGAAGGGAAGAACGAGTTTTATTGTGGCACATCGTTTATCAACGATCAAAAATGCCGATATTATTCTGGTGATGAAGGATGGTAACATTATTGAGCAGGGCAGCCATGAAAGCCTGCTTGCACAGAACGGATTCTATGCAAACTTGTATAACAGCCAGTTTGCGTAGGGTGAGAAAGGAACCGGGAATAGAAATGGATAAAAAAGTATTGGTGCTGGATTTAGATGGCACATTGACCAATTCAGAAAAGAAGATCACGCCGGAGACAAAGGCGGCACTGATGGAGATGCAGGAGAAGGGACATACCGTGGTCCTTGCATCCGGGCGTCCCACAGCAGGGATCACGCCTTTAGCAAAGGAGTTAAAATTAAAGGAGCATGGAGGATATATTTTATCCTTTAATGGTGGAAAGATTACGGACTGCAGCAGTGATGAGGTGATCTACCAGAAAACACTGCCGCCGGAGCTTGTGCCGGAACTGTTCTCTCTGGCAAGAAAGCTGGATATTGGTCTGCTTTCCTATGATGAGGATAACAATATCATCACCGGAATGCATTATGATGAGTATATTGATGTGGAGAAGAATATCAATCATCTGCCGGTGAAACAGATGGAAAAGGTAGAGGATTATGTGGATTTTCCATTGAATAAATGTCTGGGAACAGCCGAGCCGGAGATGGCAGCGGAAGCGGAGAAGATCTATGCCGAAAAGTTTGGGGACAAGCTCTGTATCAGCCGAAGTGAGCCGTTTTTTGTGGAGATCACCCCAAAGGGCATTGACAAGGCGGCTTCTCTGGAACGTTTCTGTAAAATGACAGGAAATAAAAGGAAAGATATGATCGCCTGCGGAGATGGCTTTAATGATCTGTCTATGATCAAATATGCCGGTCTTGGAGTGGCCATGGAGAATGCCCAGCCGGTGGTAAAGGATGCAGCAGATTATGTGACAGCCTCCAATGATGAGGATGGTGTGGCAAAGGTGATCCACAAATTTATCTTAAAGGATGATGTGTCCGAAAATGCGGACATAATGTAAGCCAAAAATGTATATGTAAAGTGTTCTTGAAATTGGATAGAACAGGAATGCAGAAACTGTAATGAAAACAGGAGGTACCCCCAAATGCAGAAACCGGTCAATCAAAATGCTTCCCCGGAGGCAGCAGCTCTTTTAAATTATCTGGAACAGACGGCAGGACGTGGGATTATTACGGGACAGCATACCCAGACAAATCCTATGGAGGAGATTACATATATCCGGGAGATTACCGGAAAGCAGCCGAAGCTGAGAGGATTTGAGCTTCTGGCATATTCTCCCAATATCAATGAGGCTGATGCCAGTGAGGCATGTCTTACTGAGGTGTACGAAAACAGGGACACATTAAAAACGGCTATGAAATGGGCAAAGGAATCCGATGGAATCGTAACATTTTCCTTTCACTGGTTTTCTCCTTTAAGAGGCAGGGACAAAAGCTTTTATACGGAACATACTGATTTTGATCCGGCAAAGGTACTGGTCGAAGGGACACCGGAGCGGGAGGCGTTTTATCACGATATGAAGGTGATCGCCGGTTATCTTGAGGAGTTTAAAGAGGCGGGAATCCCAATTCTCTGGAGACCGTTTCATGAGTCAGACGGAACCTGGTTCTGGTGGGGGTCTAAGGGACCAGAAGTTGCCAGGGATCTGTATCTGTTGATGTATGATTATTATGTGAATGAATGTCATCTGGACAATCTGCTCTGGGTATGGAACTGCAGACTGCCGGAGGGATATCCGGGGGATGCGTTTGTGGATATTGTTTCTGTAGATATTTACCTGCCGGAATATGCGCCCACAGACTATGCGAAGGAATACGAGGAGCTGATCCGGGCGACCAGTACCAATAAGGTGGCGGCTCTGGCTGAGGTGGGTTATATGCCGGATGTGGATATGCTGGCAGAGTCCCATACACCATGGGCATATTATATGACCTGGTCCAAGGAGTTTTGTATCGGGGAGCAGTACAACAGTAAGGAAAATCTTCGCCGTATGTATAACAGCGCATATGCGGTGTATAATGAACCCTAAAGGGTTCATATTAGAAGTTGCTTCGCAACTTTGATTTGCATAATTTTAAGATATCGTATTCCAGATGGAATTTCAATGCCTGGAATAGTCAGTAAGATCCTCGTTTCGCCGGTATTGCCCCGGTGTGACACCATATTCCCGGTGGAAGCAGCGGATATAATGGCTGCAGGAGGCAAAGCCCAGAAAGGAACTGATATCGGTACAGCTAATGGTGCTGTTTTTCAACATATAGCAGGAGGTTTCACATTTTTTATGCAGGATATACTGTTGCAGGGTATATCCTGTTTCTTTTTTGAAAAGCTTCGATAAATATTCCGGGTGAAGTCCCAGTGCTGCTGCAACTTCCCGGCTGGAAAGAGGGTGGGACATATGTTTGACAATGTAATCAATGCCATGCCGGACATGATAGGAAAGGGCTTTCCCTTGACGAAGCTCATGCATGGCGTTGGTAAAAGCAGTGACAGCCTTCACCTTGATCCCGGCGAGCTCCTCCTGACTGGTACACTGATCCACCTTTCGGATCAAGAGGTCACTGAGGGTAAAGGACTGCTCCGGTTCCAGTCCCCCTTCAATGCAAAAACGGGTGATCATAGCGATCAGAATGACATGATGATACTTCATATTCTGCAGAGGATTTGCAGATAATGTTCCCATATGTTCCCAGTTCTGATTGGCGATATCTCCCTGCAAAATGTCCGGATTGCCGGAGGCAATATCCCGGTAGAAGGCAAATTCCTCCTCCAGGGAGATATGAAAATATTCTTCCTCCTGCTGCTTGGCGAGGAGATTACGGAGTTCCTTATTAACATTCATGGGTATGAAAGCTCCTTTCTGTGGAAAGTAATTTTATGATGCCATGGTTAAGCCGGCAGATAGTAATTTGGATGTAAACATATATTACTATCTGCTTTTGACCCTGATATCATATTATATCGGTATTATGATATGTTTATCTGTTTCATTGTATCATATCTGGCTAAATAATACTATGATGAAGTTGTAAAAAGAAAACAGACAATGCTTATATAAATGCAAGAAAAAGAAAGGAAAGGTGATCACGATGAGAAAATGGATCGGATATGAAAAGGGTGTCAATCTTGGCGGCTGGTTATCCCAGTGTGATTACAGCAAGGAAAGGCTGGAGCATTTTATTGAGGAGGAAGACATCAGACGTCTTAGTACCTGGGGGTTGGACCATCTTCGTCTGCCAATGGATTACAATGTCCTGCGGGAGGAAAACGGAGCATTTAAGGAGGATGGTTTTGGTTATGTGAAGAGTGCTGTGGAGTGGTGCCGGAAATATGGGCTGAATGTCATTTTGGATCTTCATAAAACCGCAGGTTATTCCTTTGATAAAAATGAGCAGGAGCATGGTTTTTTTGCGGAGGAAAGTTATCAGGAGTATTTCTATACCCTGTGGGAGGAGATTGCCCGGAGATTTGCCGGATATGGAGATCGGGTTGCCTTTGAGCTTCTTAATGAAGTGACGGACGAGAAGACTATGGATGCATGGAAGCAGATTTCAGCAGAATGTATCCGCAGGATCCGTGTTATTGCTCCGAAAACAAAGATTATGATTGGTGGCTACTGGAATAACAGTGTTACTGCAGTAAAGGATCTTCCGATGCCGGCAGATGAGAACATTGTTTATAATTTTCATTGCTATGAGCCTCTGATCTTTACTCATCAGGGAGCGGGCTGGGTTGATACCATGCCTGCGGATTACCGGATGTCCTTTGATAATGACATGTCCGTGTTTATGGACAAGACCAAGGAATATCTTCCAGACAATGTGATCATGCTGGAGCCGGCAAAGGACATTGCCCATGCTCTGGACAGTGAATTCTTTGAAAAGCTGTTTGCAGAGGCTATTACAGTTGCTGAGGAGAGAAATGTACCATTATATTGTGGGGAATATGGAGTGATCAATCTGGCATCTCCGGAAGACACTCTGAAATGGTATCAAAGTATTCATGCTGTTTTTGAAAAGTATGGTATTGGAAGGGCGGCATGGAGTTATAAGGAGATGGATTTTGGTCTTATTGATGAGCATATGGATCCGGTACGGGAGGATGTGATCCGGGAGCTGTAATGCCACAGTATCTGAAAAAGAAATTGGTATAGGTCTAATATACAATTTTTGATGATATCCACACTTTCTATTTGATATAAATTGTGATACAGTGTTAGGAAATGTGGAGGCAAAAGATCATGAAAACAGCAGCAAAAGAAAAAGAGATGGATATGTTAAACGGAGGGATTGCAGGAAAATTGATTCTGTTTTCCCTTCCGTTAGCGTTTAGTAGTATTTTACAGCAGCTTTTTAATTCGGCAGATGTTGCCGTTGTGGGACGATTTGCGGGAGATCAGGCATTGGCGGCCGTGGGAAGCTGCGTGGCACTGGTAGGTATCTTTGTTAATCTGATCGTAGGACTTTCGGTGGGACCAAATGCCGTGTTAGCAAGTCTGATCGGTCAGAAGAAACGGGAACGGATTCCGGGTATGCTTCATACGGTTTTAACCTTCGGAGCAGCTTTTGGGGTATTTCTGATGCTTCTTGGTATGCTGACGGCCAGGCTTGTTTTGGAAGCATCCGGCACACCGGAAAGCGTCATGGCAGAAGCCTTATTGTATATCAGGATCTATTTTTTGAGTATTCCCTTTATGCTGATCTACAATTTTGGGTCAGCAGCACTTCGAAGCTTTGGAGACACCAGACACCCAATGTATTATCTTCTGGCATCAGGAATCGTCAATGTGATCCTGAATCTGGTACTTGTGATCTGTTTCCGGCTGGGAGTATCCGGCGTGGCGATCGCTACCGTGATCTCCAATATATTGAGCGCATCTCTCGTGATTCACTGTCTTCATCACAGGAGAGATGAGTTTCAATTTCGTTTTCACGATATGAGGATCAAATGGACAGATTTGAAAAAGGTGTTGATCATTGGCATCCCGGCGGGAATTCAGGGAGCCATTTTTTCTATCTCTAATGTGTTTATCCAGAGCGGCATCAATTCCTTTGGAGAGGATGCCATTGCCGGCTCCTCTCTGGCATTAAATTTTGAATATTTTACATACGATATTGCCAATGCATTTGCGCAGGCGGCAGTAACCTTTACCAGCCAGAATTATGGTGCCGGAAATTTCAAGCGGTGCCGCAGGATCTTTTGGTTGTGTATGCTGTTTGGAATCGGTTTTACTGAGATATTGAGTGTTGTATTTATTTTGTGGAAGGGATTCTTTGTCAGCATCTATACCACAAGCCAGGCAGTTGCCGCTTACGGCATTATCCGGATGGAGCGCGTCTGTGCCCTGGAGGGACTGACTGCAACCTACGAGGTGGAAAGTGCTGCCATGAGAGGCATGGGAAGATCTCTGGAGCCGTCTGTTGTGACTATTCTGGGAACGGTGGTCTTTCGAATGATCTGGCTGGTAACGATCTTTAAGATGGTTCCGACCTTTGGAATGCTGATGAATGTGTATGTGGCTTCATGGATATTTACCGGAGGCGTGTTGTTTGTGATCTATTATATGTATAGCAGGAAGGCGTTTGCGGGGAAAAGAAAATGAATGAAAGTATAAAGCATATATTTATTCATGTTATGATAACTGAAAAATATTGAGTTGATATGAAAGATGATTTTCAAATGGTGTTATGATATTTATTTGAAGGATATTAATAAGGAAAATGATATGGCGAAATTGATATGTGGTCAAAATGATTTAGAAACATGGTGTAAAAAAAACGGAAGGGAAGAATTGCTTAAAGAATGGGACTATGATTCTAATGAGGGGATGATAAACAAATTTGGTGCAGATATATCTAAACCTAAATTTGTGATGCCTAACTCAAGTTTTAAGGTTGGGTGGATATGTAATAAAGGACATCATTATATTGCAAGTATTGGAAATAGAACAGCATTAAATAGAGGATGTCCATATTGTTCTAATCGTTTAATTTTAAAAGGATTTAATGATTTAGCTACTTGGTGTCATGACAATAACAGAGAATACATATTAAAAGAATGGAATTATGGGAAAAATGATACAATTCCAGAAAAGATGTCTCATGCGAATAGTAAGAAAATATGGTGGAAATGTGAGTTGGGTCATGAATGGGAGGCTACAATTGCAAGTAGAACAACTGGAAGGCCATCTGGGTGTCCATATTGTAGTGTTCCCCCTAAAAAAATATTAGTAGGATTTAATGATTTAGAGACATGGTGTAAGAAAAATAAAAGAGAAAATCTTTTATCAGAGTGGGATTATGAAAAAAATGATATATTGCCATGTGAAGTAACCTTTGGTAGTGGTAAGTATATATGGTGGAAATGTAACAAGAATCATGAGTGGAAAACTCAAATACATAACCGAACAGAAGGGTCGAAAACAAATTGTCCTATATGCAGCAGAACTCAAACATCATTTCCCGAGCAAACAATATCATATTATTTGATGCAAAAATATGATATATTGCAAAGATATCATGTTAAAGGAAGAGAGGTGGATGTGTTTTTACCGAAGTATAATATTGCAATAGAGTATGACGGATCAATGTGGCATTCGGGTAAAAAGAAAATGCTACAGGACCTAAAAAAAACAAAAGTTTTATTACAAGAAGGTATTAAGCTTATTAGAATACGGGAAGCGATAGAGAATAATATTGTAAAGGAAGAAGGACAGAATGTTATAGAATTCGTTGCAAAAAACGGAAAATATATTACAGCAGAGTTTGAATGGGCTATTTTTGAAATGTATAAACTCATTAATGCAATAACTGGACAAAAAGAAATTCCCGATATTGATATGCAGAGAGATCAATTTTTAATAAGAGCGCATTATATGAATGTATTAAGAGAAAATAGTGTTGCGGCAGTATTTCCTGAGTTAATTAAAGAATGGGATTTAATTAAGAATGAGGGGGTAACACCAGATTCGTTCTCTTCAAAAAATAATAAGAAAGTATGGTGGAAATGCTCAAAAGGACATTCATGGTTAGCATCAATTAACACGAGAGGAGTGCGTAAATTAGGATGCCCTTATTGCGCTGGTCAAAGGGTGATTTCTGGGAATAATGATTTGGAGACATGGTGTAAAGAGAATAATATGGAATTACTTAAAGAATGGGATTATGACAAAAACAAGAAAAAGCCATATGAAATTCCTAAATCATTTAAAGAAAAAATGTTTTGGAAATGTGCTAAAGGACATGAATGGGCAGCAACTGTGTATAACCGTGTAAATGGAACAGGATGTCCAATATGCAACACCGGAAATAATATTAAGAGAAACAAAATTTCTTTGGAAGAGTGGTGCTCGAGTAACAACTCAAAATTGTGTGAAGAGTGGAATTATAAAAAAAATGATAAGGTGACACCTCGAACGGTTACGTATGGAAGCCATATTAAAGTATGGTGGAAATGCAGTAAGGGACATGAATGGCAGGCTCAGATAAAAAGTAGATTATATAACCATGGATGTCCGTACTGTTCACCTACAAATAAAAAGGCGATACCAGGAGTGAATGATTTAGAAACATGGTGCAGAAACAATGATAAAGAATATATATTGAAAGAATGGGATTATGAAAAAAACGGTGAATTATGTCCAATTAATGTTACAAGGGGAAGTCATAAAAAAATATGGTGGAAATGTAGTCAAGGGCATAGATGGGAGGCTGTGATAAAAGACAGAACAAAATTACACGGAAATAAATGTCCAATATGCCGTAAAGGTAATGTAGAGTTAGATGTTTGATATAAAAATCTTTGTTATACAAGGATTTTTGCAAGATGTAAGTGATGGAAATCTGTTTTTGAAAGCTGGCTTTAAAGTTGAAGGGAGGTATGGTATACTTAATCAGTAGGAGAACGCGTGATGATAAGAGTTTTACTTGTTTAATAGAAATGAAAATAGTAGCATTTTACTTAAAAATATCTACAAATTCCGCTCTCCCATAGAGGTGTCCTAAAATTTGTTTGCAATTCATATTCTTCTTTTGCAAATACAAGAGACTGCTATATTAGTATCGGGATCCATGACTTTTGGGGTACAAGAAAATGGACATTTACGCTCATATTTGGTGTAATGTATATGCTTGCCGAATACGGTACATTCAAGATGGCTAACAACATTGCTTTTAACAAACTGAATACACCGGACTGGGGAATGATTGTAGGAGGAACGATAATTTCTGCAATCGGTATGCTGATAGGCTTTCTGGTGAATAGAGTAGGAAATGTCGTGACCGGAAAAATGAGTAAATTGGATAGTGAGTAGGAAAAATGTTATTCATATGATGCCATGTTATTAGACAGGTTATTATAATAGAATCTGCTAGTTTAAAAAGGTTTGGAATATGGTATACTTAACAGGAAAAAGAGAAACCATAAAACCAGGTTCAAAGAAAGCAGGTGACATAACATAATGGACATTCAAGAGTTAAAACAATTAATCTATCAGGGAGAAAAGGTTGATATTGAATGCAAAAAAGCAGACAGCAGCGTGCCAAAGTCTGTTTATGAGTCATACTCTGCTTTTGCAAATACAAATGGTGGTTATATTATCCTTGGTGTTGAAGAGGACAAAACAAAAAAAGTTCCGGAGGAGCGTTTTATACTGCAAGGCATTGAAAATCCGGATAAGCAGAAAGAAGATTTTTGGAACACCATCAATGGAAGCAAAGTGAACGTCAATATTTTGAAGGATGAAGATGTATTTGTTGTGATGGAGAATGGAACCAGTTTTTTGGTGATCTATGTGCCGAGAGCAGACTTTAATATGCGTCCGGTTTATGTTGGAGAGAATCCATATAAGGGAACGTACAAAAGAAACAACGAAGGTGACTACCACGCAACAGGGCATGAGGTGCGGGGGATGATCCGTGATCAGAGCCCGGAAGGGAATGACAATATAATTATCGAATATTATACAATGGATGATATTGATCAGGAAACCTTTAGAAAATACCGCCAAATTTTTGAAATTCGAAATGATGGTCATGTATGGAATTCTTTAGATGATAAGGCATTTCTTGAAAAACTTGGTGGTTATCGGAAGGACCGAAAAGCAGGAGTGGAGGGTCTCACTTTGGCGGGGCTGATGATGTTTGGCACAGGACAGGCAATCCGGGAAAAATTTGACAATGTTTTTATGGATTATCGGAATGAAAGTGAAATTACGATAGATATCCGATGGAATGATAGGATTACCTATGATGGAACATGGGAGAATAATCTTTTTAATTTTTTTACCAAGGTTACACCAAAATTGACAGAAGATTTGAAAAAACCGTTTAAATTGGAGGGGATACAGCGTATTGACGAAACGCCGGTGCATAAGGCAGTCAGGGAAGGACTTGTCAATATGATCATTCATGCAGATTATCTTATGGATGCCGGTGTGTTGAAGGTGATTAAAAAGAAGGATTCTTTTGAATTTACTAATCCGGGCATTTTGAAATTACCACTTGAGGACATTTATCGAGGCGGCAATTCAAAATCGCGAAATCCACATATGCAGACTATGCTTCGTATGGTTGGATTTGGTGATAATGCCGGTTCGGGCTTTCCAACCATTCTTAATACATGGAAAAATGAAGGATGGATAGAACCAGAGCTGATTGAGGATACAAATCTGAATCAGGTAACACTTGTGATGAGGATGGCGGACCGGGAAAACGAAAATGTCATAGAAAATGAAAACTTCGCTCAAAAAAATGAGCGAAGTTTGAGCGAAGTTTTGAGTGAAGTTCTTTCCAAAAAAGATATTGAAAAAGTATTGCCAATATTAGCTATATTAGAGAAAAAAGGTGTTATAACACCAAAAGAGGCAGTAGATGCGTGTGACAGATCTCCCGCAACTGTCAGGAGATATTTAGGGGCACTTGTTGACCTAGGTGTGATCGTTGTGGAAGGTAGTACTAACAAGACGGTATATAAGGTTATAAGAAAATAGAAAGAATGCGGAATACAGTATGAAAAAAACAGTATCAAAATAGGCTGCGGCAAAATGTCGGAGACCGTTTCAAGTTTTGTGTAAACTCAAAAAACTGACATAAGATTTTATTGAT
>OGQZ01001253.1_pt1 | contig 19860 bp, 15 predicted proteins | sample 1553321 | NCBI WGS metagenome assembly OGQZ01 (sample SAMEA2579958, study PRJEB22360) | human gut metagenome | reverse complement strand
CCGCGTCAGACATCTCCGCCTGCTCCTCTTTTGCCGTCGCCCCCGGCGCAGACGCCGGTTTTGCCTGGCCGCCGGTTAAAATTGCCGCTGCGATCACGCCCGCCACAGTCAGTATGGAAAGTACATAAAGTACGATTCTGATTGTTTTATTCATAGATCCCCCATTTTTGCATTGTTTTGTTTTTCTTTGGTCTGAGAAACACTACAAAAATGACGCCGATGTACAACGATTGTACGCCGACGTCATTTTTATCATAATGATTTGCACCTTAATTGTCAACTGACACAGGATCTTAGTCTACTCAAAATCCACTTCAATACTTCCCATGCCACAGTCAAGTTCCATATTTTTCTCTGCCCCTTCATTTTTGACTTCTTTATCTCCGCTGATGTTTGAGTAAGTTTCACCATCCACATCAATCGAACCAAGTCCGCAAGAAAGTTTGTAGTTATACTCCTTTTCCTCGCCGTTTAAATCGAGTGTCATGCTTCCCATGCCGCAGTCTGCTTTCAGGTTCCCCTCAACACTTCCCTCCATGGAAAAATTGCCAACCCCACAGTCTAACGCAACATCACCATAAACTACACCGTCTGTAATCTCCACATTTCCAACGCCTACGGATACATCCATCTTTCCGTATACCTGAAACTGCTCTGCTTCAAAATTACCAGCACCGACATCCACGATCAGTCTGTTACAAGTGCTGTCAAAATCTTTCCAGCTCATGTCTGCAGCACCGATATCAAAATTCAGCTCATCAAAAGAACTTCCCTTGGGCAGATACAGAATGATCTGCGGCGATCTTTTATAATAGTGTTTTTTTGCATCGTATTTAATTTTTAATGTATCACCATCTAATCTGCAGGAATAATATTTCTCCTTACCGTGTTTTAATACAGCGCGGATCTTCGTACTGTCATCCGGTTCTTTGACTGTAATTTCCGCTGCATCAATATCCAATTTGATATTTCGAATGGAAGATACATCAAAGCTGCTGTCTGCTCCACCTGCAGGTACCTCAGTAGAAAACTCCATATCACTGATATCTGTTATCGCATCATCGTCATCACTATCATCGTCATCGCTATCATCGTCATCTTCATCAAAATCATCCATATCATCTTCTTCTTCGTCATCTCCATCAGCACTGCTATAATAAAGTCCCACCGGACCAATATGCCAGTTTCCATACCGGAGTTCTCCATTCTTTGCCATACGCCATACAGAAGCCCCCATCGCAGTACTGACACCGCAGAAGATCAGTCCTGCACCAAGCAATGACACTGCAATGATTAACATAATTTTTGTGAATTTTTTCATGCTGCCACCCCACTTTCTTTCTTCTTTTCAAACGGTTTTTTACACAAACCGATGATTCCCCTGACTGCCCATGGAAGGAATACGCCAGACACCCACACGACCAGAAGTACTGCAAGGATTCCAAGTCCCAATACCAAAAGTCCTGCTCCGGTCAGTCCAAGTCCGACAGCCACTCCACCGGTAAATAAAGTGCTGCATCCAAAACCAATCAAAAGGAAACCTGCAAACACAAGTGATGCCATCACTGCAACCACTGCAACCGCAATGCCAAACAATATCGCAACAACCGCAAGAAGAAGTGATGCCACGACTAAAAGCAATGTCAGCCAGAGTGGTGATGTAAGAACCACCAATACGATTGCCGCTGCACTCCATCCACCTTTCTTTTCTTTTGGAGCCTCTTCGCTTTTCACAAACATATCATCATCGTTCTTATTCCACTCCGGATTTTGATCTGCCGGCATGCCATAAGATCCATTCTCTTTTTCCATGCCAAGATTCTTTTTGATGCTCTGGGCAACCTTCTCCGGTGATTCAAGCTCCGCTATGACGGATTCCTCATTTTCCTCGCCCGCATCTTCAAAATAACTGCGGTAAAACGCAAGCGCATCCGCTTTTTCTTCTTCTGATATTCCATCCAGAAGCTGTTCTAACTGTTTTAAAAATTCTTCTCTTTTCATAACCTCTAAAGCTCCTCTCCTGAAAATAATGCTGATATTTTCATGGAATAATCTTCCCATTCTCTCCGATATTCAACTAACTTATCCTGCCCCGGTTCCGTGATCTTATAATAACGCCTGTTCCTGCCTCCGCACTCTCTGTCATATACCTCAAGGCATCCGTCTTTCTGCAGTCTCCTGAGCACCGGATACAAAGTGGACTCTGATACATCAATGGCTTTTCGTACATCCTGTGTGATTTTATAGCCATAGGTGCCTTCCTCCTCTTTCGACACAACAGCTAACACGATCGCGTCTAAGAGAGCGGCTCCTGTATTAAATACCATACGCTCATCTCCTTTTCTTTATAATATTCTATCTGTTTTAATATTATTTTCTTATTAATACTATATTTCGTATAATATAATTTGTCAACATTTATTTTATGGAAAATATTATTAAGGAATTCTAAAGATTACAAGATATTGAGATTTCATTGAATTTATATGAAACAAATAAAGCAATAAAAATACCGGCCTCCAATCGTTAGATTTTTAGGTCTAACTTTTGGGGTCGGTACACTTTTCGATATCATATCTCTTTTTTCATATACAAAAAATTATAACTGCCTTACTATTTCGCACCAAACAGATACACGCCGCGCTCTGTCACACGGATCTCCGGTATTACCGTAAGTGCCATAAAGGAAAGCGTGATAAATGGATCGATGTCCTCGGAAATGCCAAGTTTCTTTGCTTCCTCCAACATGTCCGCCACTTTTTCCGTGATCTCATCACAGGATTTTTCGCTCATCAGACCGCAGATTGGAAGCGGAAGCACATCCACGACTTTTCCACCGGAAGCGATAACATATCCGCCCTGATTTTCTTCCACACCTTTGATTGCTGCAAGGATATCCTCATCATTATCGCCCGCAACGATCAGGTTATGGGAATCATGTGCAACGGAAGTCGCCACTGCGCCGCCTTTGACGCCAAACCCTTTCAGCGGCGCAACACCGATCTCCCCTGTCTTTCCATGACGCTCTACCACGCAGATCTTGTTGTATACACCATCCGATTTGAAATATCCGTTTTCTGCCGGCACTTCCTCCACCAGATGCGTGGTCACGATCTGGTGCGGGTTCATCTGTATCACATCCGTTTTTCCATCACAGGAAAGCCTGATTTTCTCTTTGGTGACCTCTCCCACATGAACGGTATGAAGCAGCTCATCCGGAACCGGAACGGAATAATCTTTCGCATAATCTTCCTCTGTCAGAATACGTCCGTCCTTCATGACATCAAGCGGTCTGACCTGCTCTAAATCATCTAAAAATACGATGTCTGCACGGTAACCCGCACCGATCGCGCCATAATTTTTCAATCCATAAAACTCTGCCGCCTGATAACTTCCCATCTTATAGGCTTTTGCAACCGGCACGCCAAGTGCAATCGCCTTGCGGATGCAGGTACTGATATGTCCCTCTTTGCGGATCTCCTCCACATGCTTGTCATCCGTACAGAAAGCACAGCGGTCTAAGCATACACCTGCATCTAACATTGTTTTGATCAGTGTCTCTAAATTCTTTGCACCACTTCCCTCGCGCACATAGATATGCAGTCCGGCACGGAGTTTATCGAGCACTTCCTCAGCGGTAGAACACTCATGATCGTTTTCCACACCGGCAAGACGGTATGCCTGCACTTCTTTTCCTCGGATTCCAGGCGCATGCCCATCAATATGTTTCTTGGCAAACAGCTCTAACTTGTCTGCCATTCTCTTTTCACCCTCACAGCACTCCATAAAACGCATGGTCTCACCGAGTCCAAGTACTCTTGCATTATCCACATATTTCATCATGTCAGAGGCAAGAAATTCACCACAGCCGTTTGTCTCCACATCCGTTGCAGGAACTGCGGAAGGCACCATAAAAAATACGTTTACCAGAAGTTTTGCAGCACATTTTAAGAAATAGTCCATTCCTTTTGTTCCGCTGACATTCACGATCTCGTGCGGATCGGCAATGATCGTCGTTGTTCCCGCCTTCGCAAGGACTTTGGCAAGTTCTCCCGGTGCTGCCATACAGGATTCAATATGCATATGCGCATCGATAAAGCCCGGCACCAGATATTTCCCTGTACAGTCGATTTCTTCTTTTCCCTCGTATTCACCTACGCCTACGATCGTGTCCCCGCAGATCGCAACATCCGCTTTTAACACTTCCTCCGTAAAGACATTCAGCACATTTCCGTTTTTCAATACGAGATCTGCTTTTTCACGTCCATTTGCACAATCTAACTTTCTTTTTCTCTCTAACATACGCTTCCTCTTTTCGTTATATATTTATTATGAAAATAACTTTTTAAAGAAATCTCCCACAGAAGAAATGATCGATTTAAAAAATCCACCGACAGCCGCTGCTATACCGCTATTTGAACTTCCATCTCCGTTTTTAAACGAATTGTACAAAGACTCCGCATAATCCACAAGTCCGTTTAAATCAATTCCGAGTGAATTGATCTTCTTGATCAGATCTATGATCTGCTGACGCTCATCATCCGATAACGTCACACCATATTTTTCACACGCCTCATCGATTGCGCCGTTGATTCCCGCATCATCTGTCAGGTCATCTTTTGCAATCAGTGCCTTGATATACGCAATAAACTCTTCCACTTCTGCGTCGGAGACACCTTTTAAGGAATCTTCTAACTGACCGGTCAGCACAAGTTCATTGAGTGCCGTATCAACTACCGAATCACTGATCTCTTTTCCTGTCATCTCCTGATATGCTTTTAATACGCCTACTAAAGCCGCCGTTCCGGAAATTGGAGTTGGTCCTGCTACAATAATATCTGCATCTGTTACCCCTGCAGTAGTCAGCGCATTTTTATACATACCAACGGTACAATAATTAATATTTGTTGTGGAAATGTTTAATCCGCTTCCCTTATCCCTCTGTACGATCACAACAGAAGAAAGCGATCTTGTTCCAATCTGCGAGGATGAAATATAGGAATCTAAATACTGGTGTTCCTCTGCATTTGTCACATAGACCACATCATAATTTGACAGATTTGCCGCATCAATGCCCATAATAGAAAGAATCGTCGCTCTTTGAGAATCATTAAGATCTGCTCCAAGCGCAAGGTACGGTTTATCACTTGCCTTGATTGTGACATTATCGCTGTCCTCGTTTTGCACAATCGTTCCGTTGATATCCTGTGACGCCTGGTCTGATGTCACATTTCCATCCTGCTGTGGCGTCTGATCCGACGATATATTTCCATCCTGCTGTGCATCAGAATTGTTTGTCTGAGCCGAATCATCCAAATACTGAATGGAACCTTCCAGATCGTCACTATCTGCATTCTGCGCAGAATCCTCTGCCGAAGTTTCTGCTGCATTCTGCACATCATCTGTCTGATCTGCCGTCGCTGCAACTGCCCCTGCCTGTGCTGCCTGCACACCCACACCGGAGGAAACAGGCATCGCTGCTGCAAGTATCACACATAATATTTTAACTACTTTTTTGTTTCTCATAATAATCCTCACTAACACTGTCCATCCCTGCTTTATATTTTATGCAGGTAAATCTATCTTATATTTTATATCTGCGCAATTCTGACACTCATCCATGCACAGATATCCGCATAAACCTGATCGCGGTCTGTCTCATTTAATATCTCATGACGGTCTGTCTCATACAAACGGTAGGTCAGATCATCCACACCCGCATCTTTGTACATATGATAAACTTTTTTTACCCCTTCACCGAGGTCACCAACCGGGTCATCTGCCCCGGAAACCATGAAAACCGGCAGATCTTTCGGCACTTTTTTTATATTATCCATCTGATTGTCAAAATATACCGCTTCCATCAGCCCATAGTACCCGTTTAATGTAAACAGAAACGTGCAGCGTGGATCACTGTAATATTTTTTGACATGCTCCACATCCTTTGTCAGCCAGCTGTTGGTATAATCTTTTCCATAAAGGTCAAATTTGTGGTATGGCTTGCTGTAGGAAAGTTTCTGCACCAGTTTACTTCTGTAATTCCAGCCACGGAAAAAGGCTAAAAATTTACACAGCGACATACCAAATTTCATGGTGCCATCCGGCACACACCCAGTTCCCATAATGACCGCTCCACTTAAATTTTCACCATGCAGACACAGATATTTTCGCAGCATATAAGAACCCATGCTGTGTCCCATCATAAAATACGGTATCCCCGGATTCTCTCCCTGAACTGTTGTTCGCAGGCTATGCATATCCGCAACAAGCGTATCACTCGGATTTTCTGCAAAATATCCCCACTCTGTTTCATCTTTTACCGAAGCGCCATGCCCTAAATGATCGTGGCCAACAACCATAAATCCGCGCTCTGTCAGGTACTCTGCGAACTCATGATATCTTTCAATATATTCGATCATGCCGTGCGTGATCTGTAAAATTGCCTTATACTTTCCATCCTCCGGCATCCATTTTACCGCATGGATCTTTGTCGTTCCATTCGCAGATAAATACGTCATCTGTTCTTCTTTTGCCATATAAGTTCTTCCCTCATTTCTATACTGCTCTTTACTATGCCGCTGACTGTTTTGCATGCAGATATTTCATTACAGATTACTTACTCCATATCCAAAAGTGCTTTACATCCATTATAGATCTTTTCCAATTCATCCTCAGCAGATTTTTTTGCATTGATTTCTTCACGCAGTGCTGTAACCTGCACTTTTGCCTCATCCCCGAGTTTTAAGAAATCCTCCCCGGCCTGTTTTATAAAATCCGCAGCCGATACTGCGTTGCCGGACATGTGCTCCCTTAAAGAAGTCTGTCCATTTTCATATATGGAAAGTTTCTGTGCACTGTCACTGTACAGTTTCATTACCATCGATGTAATACCCGCTTGCATTTCATTGATCTGTGCAGTCTGTTCTTTGATTTCTTTTTGCGCCTCTTCCATCGCGTCGATCTGTTCTGATAATGCCTTTAGTCTTTCTTCATACCGCTGTGCCACATTTTTGATCTCCTCCGCAGCATGAAGGAATTTTTCTCCATTCTCTCCCATTCTTGCTGCTTCGATTGCCGCATTCAATGCAAGCACTCCCATATTTTTTGCATCATCTTCCAGTTCAGCTGTCACATTTCCAAGACCATCCTGCTCTTTCGAAGCACGGTAAAGACTTTCTTCTAACTGTGCACACGGTTCTTTTAACGCCTTGTGCTGTTCAAAAACTTCTTTGATCTTTTCATTCTGCTCTGCCACCTGTCCAATGAAAATGGAATGATTTGCCTCAAAAGATTCCACAGCATTATGTACTTCAACGAATGTACTGTACAGTTCTTTTCCTGTTCTGCAGCTCTCTTCTGCCAGTTCACCCACACATTCTAACTTTTCCTCAAGAATTTCTATATTTTCTTCCATCTGGACACGGGATGCTGTCATCTGCACAGAATCTTCTTTTAATTCATCACTGTATTCTGCAATCTGTTTCTTGATCGTATAGAGTTCGTCCTGCAGTGCCTTCTCTTTCTTTCCACCAAACATATATGTCCTCCATTTACTGATAATTCTTTATCACAATCTGTATGCTTTCATTTCCCTGATACCTGTTTATCTCGGGATAATATACCACAGACATCCGGATTCCATTTGTCCTGCCAAGGAATGCCTGCTGCACTTCATTTTCCCCATATTTTCTTCCATAATATTCCCGGAATTCCTCCACATCCCCAAAATAAACAGCAGATATGGATTTTCCACGTTCAGTCTTAAGTGTCAGTTTTAATACATTCTGATTTTTCCCGACTACAACCGCACGATCGATTCCAAGATTCTTATCCGCAAACTGAGGTTTTACATTTGCTTTCCCGAATGGTTCTAACAACAACAGTTCATTTACCAGCGGAATGTCCGGATAATCGACTGGCATGGGAATATCTATTTTTATCTTAGGAATAAAATCTTCTTCTGTCAACCCACAGCAGGCGTTTATTTTCTCCCTGAAAATCTCTACATTTGCTTCCGGCAGGGAAAGTCCTGCTGCCATCGGATGACCGCCAAATTTTGTAAATAATTCCTGACATTTGCACAGTTCCTCATACATCGAATATGCCTCGATTGAGCGCCCGGAGCCTTTAACCCCATCCTCACTCTTTGTCAGCACAAAAGTCGGTTTATGACACGTCTCCCGGATTCTTCCTGCAATGATTCCTGCAAGACTTTCATGCACATCCGGCAGATAGACAACCAGGACTTTTTCACCCGTATTTCCCTCTTCCACCTGCTGCATGGCAAGTTCTACGCCCTCTGCAGTCATGTCTTTTCGCTGCGCATTCAGATCGACCAGTTCCGCTGCGATCTCCGATGCTTTTTTTACGTCCTCCTGCAGGAAAAGATTTAAGGCAATTTTCGCTGTCTCTAATCGTCCGCTTGCATTGATGCATGGTCCTAACACAAATCCGAAATGATAGGAACTGATCTGTTCCGGCTCTAATTTATTCTGTAAAATCAATGCGCGCATCCCCGGATTCATGGTCGTATGGATCCGCTTTAATCCTTCCCTTACCAGGATTCTGTTCTCATCCGTCAGATCCATCACATCCCCGACCGTCGCAAATGCCACATTTTCCAAAAAATCGTAGGACTCCTCCACCGCAATGTCACATTTTTCATAGAGGATCTGTATCACTTTCCAGGCAACTGCAGCACCGCAGAGATTTTTATACGGATATGTACACTCCATCTGCTTTGGATTTACAATGGCATCCGCCTCACTTCTTTTATAATGGCGTTCTCCCCTCTCCTCCGTATATGGTATTTCATGATGGTCTGTGACAAGAACTGTCATTCCAAGACTTTTAGCGTGCGCGATCTCGCCTATCGCTGCAATTCCATTATCACAGGTAATGATCGTATCAATTCCCGCCTCATCTGCCTGCTCAATCAGATGATCGTTGATTCCGTAACCATCTTTCATCCGGTCCGGTATCTGAAAATCCACACTGCCACCGCAGCGTGTGATTCCTTTGTACAGAATATAAGTCGACATTACCCCATCAATATCGTAGTCGCCTATGACCCTGATCTTTTTCTGTTCACTGATCTTCTGCACCAATATATCCGTCAACCGGTCCGAATCCAAAAGTAAATGAGGATCGTAAAGTTCCCCAATTCCGCCTTTTAAGTATCTTGCGATTGCCTCATCCCCCATAACCCCACGATTCCGGATCAGCCTTGCCGTAACCGGACTTATCCCAAAACGTTTTGCAATTCCTGCAAAATCAGCGCCCTTATTTATTACAAACCATTTTTCCATATATTACCTCAAGCAATGTCAGCCCGCATGCCGGTGCCGTGTATCCTGCTCTTTCCCTGTTTTTTGCCTCTAAGATCTCTGACACATCCTCCGGAGTTCTTCTTCCATCTCCGATCTCGATCAATGTACCGGTTAAAATGCGCACCATATTCTGTAAAAATCCATTTCCGGTATAATAGATCTGTATCTCTCCAGGCAGTTCTTTGATCTGTATCCGGGAAATCGTCCGAACCGTGGATTTCTTCATTTTTTTATTGCCGCAGAATGATTTAAAATCATGTGTTCCACACAGGTACTCTGCCGCTTTTCTCATGCGGTTTACATCAAGCGGTTCCGTATAATCATAAACATATCTGCGCTCGAATACCTCCGGTATTTTTCCTGTATGGATCCGGTAAAGATAGGTCTTTTCCACTGCCTGATATCTGCTGTGGAAACGCTCATCCACTCTCTTTACTTCACAGACTGCAATATCTTCCGGAAGGTACTGATTCAGATAAAATAAAATTTTATCCTCATCCCATTCCTCTCTCAGATGAAAATTAGCCGTCTGTCCTTTTGCATGCACGCCTGCATCTGTTCTGCCGGAACCGGTAACTTCCACCTGGTATCCTGCCATTTTGCTCAAAACATCCTGTAACTTTCCCTGTATCGTAAGTTCCGCCGGAAGCACCTGCCACCCGCGGTAACGTGTTCCGTCATATTGTAAGATCATTTTATAATTTGCCATATATCTCTGTTACCTTATATCTGATTTTCGGAAAAAATAATGCCACAGATAGTTTTCCTGTGGCAGTACATCAATTATAATTATTATACCTCTGTTTTCGTTAATTGACAAATCATAAACCACATTTTCCCTTCCATTATTTTATAATTCACACAAACAATTTAAACACACCTTTTGACAGACTGCATCATATAATAGAATGAATGAATCTACGAGGTTTTTCATGTCAGATATTGCCTATACACAAAATAATACCGATCAAGGTGAGTTAAAGATCCAGGTAACGGCAAGAGGAAGTAACCGTCCGATCACAAACGCCCGTGTAGCGATCTCCTATTCCGGTGATCCGGACAGTATCGTTGAGGAGGTGAATACAGATGCATCCGGTATGTCCGAACAAATTACGCTTCCTGCGCCTCCGCTTGAATACTCGATGGAACCTGGCGAAAACCAGCCGTTCTCGCAGTATAGTATTCAGGTCGATGCTGAAGGATTCCGCCCGTTTACTGTGTCAGGAATTGAGCTGTTTTCGGAGCAGCTGTCGCTTCAGGAAGTACGAATGGATGAGGTGGATGCACCGGGGAACCCGGTAGACACGATCGTGATTCCGGTCAATACCCTCTGGGGCGATTTTCCACCGAAAATCGCAGAGTCCGAGATCAAGCCGATCTCCGAGACCGGCGAGATCGTCCTAAGCAGAGTCGTTGTACCGGAATATGTCGTGGTACATGACGGTCCGCCAAACGATACGACTGCGCGCGATTATTATGTGCGATACAAGGATTACATCAAAAATGTAGCGTCCAGCGAAATCTATTCCACCTGGCCGGATGCGACGCTGCGCGCAAATATCCTTGCAATCATGTCATTTACATTAAACCGGGTGTACACGGAGTGGTACCGGAACAAAGGCTACAGTTTCACGATCACCTCCTCCACCGCCTACGACCAGAAATTTACCTACGGCAGGAACATTTTCCAGAGCATCTCCGACATCGTGGATGAAATGTTCCAGAACTTTTTATCCCGGCCAAACGTCAGCCAGCCGATCTTAACGCAGTACTGCGACGGGGAACGTGTGACCTGCAGCAACTGGCTGAGTCAGTGGGGCAGCAAATACCTGGGTGACCAGAACTATGAGGCAATCGAAATTCTGCGCTACTATTATGGAAACAACATGTACATCAACACGGCAGAAGAAGTATCCGGCATCCCGGCTTCCTGGCCGAGAGTCGACCTTACGATCGGTTCGACCGGCGAAAAAGTGCGTCAGATCCAGGAGGAACTTGCACGGATTTCAAGATCCTATCCGGCGATTCCGACAGTTACACCGGACGGAATCTACGGACCTGCCACAAGAGAGGCTGGCGAGGGCTTCCAGCGTGTCTTCGGTCTGCCGGTCACCGGCGTCATTGACTACCGTACCTGGTATAAAATTTCTGAAATTTATGTGGCAGTGTCGCGCATCGCGGAACTGGTCTAAATGCAAATGGGGGCAGTCACACCAAATACTTTGTGCGGCTTCCCCCAATCTTTTTTTATGCTCAGATACGCGGTCTTTTTCCCCTTTCCGGACACTTTTCCACATATCTTTTTATTTTGCTTCTCTTATTCCACCGTCACTACTTTCGCCAAGTTTCTTGGCTTATCCACGTCAAATCCCTTGTCGGAAGAAACATAATAAGCAAGTAACTGCAGTGCCACGGATGCCGGCATTACCATAAATTCATCCTGCATATCCGGCAGATGGAAGGTATCATATGCACGGTCGATATCTTTTGCAAGACTTTCCTTGATAAAGAGCACGATGTCCGCACCTCTTGACCGTACCTCCTTGATATTTGACAGCTCTTTTGACATTAATTTTTCCTGTGTCACTGCTGCAACGACCGGCGTATCCTGCGTGATGAGTGCGATCGGTCCGTGTTTTAATTCGCCGGACGCATACGCCTCAGAATGAATGTAGGATACCTCCTTTAACTTCAGAGAACCCTCTAACAAAATAGAGTAATCAAGTCCACGGCCGATCATAAACAGATCTTTCGCCTCTAACACCTTGTTGGCAAGTTTATGGATCTCCTGCCGTCCCTCTAACACTTTTTTCATGACATCCGGCGTGCGCTGCAGCTCACGGATAAAACTCTGTGTCTCTTCCTGTGAAAAGACACCGCGAAGCTGTGCCATTTTTGCCACGATCAGATAAAATACAGCAAGCTGTGTCGTGTATGCCTTGGTACTTGCAACGGCGATCTCCGGTCCTGCGTTGGTATAGAGCACATAATCACTCTCACGCGCAATGGAAGATCCTTTTACGTTGATGATGGATAAACATTTCGCTCCACGTTTTTTTGCATACTTGACTGCCTCTAAGGTATCGATCGTCTCACCGGACTGTGAAACTGAGATGACTAATGATTTCTCATCGATGACCGGATCCGAATACATAAACTCGGATGCCATATCGACATCGATGTGCATATGAAGAATCGACTTTATCAGTGCCTGTGCCACAAGACCGGCATGCATTGCAGTTCCACATGCGATAATGTTGACACGCTCACACTGTGTAAAGATCTCATCCGGCACACCGTCTGCCGTAAAGTCCGGCATTCCACTTGTGATGCGGTTTGTGATTGTACGCTCGATCGCATCCGGCTGTTCCATGATCTCTTTTTCCATATAAAACGGATAACCGTTCTTTCCGGCATTATTAAGTTCCCAGTCTACTTCAAGATAGTCCGGCTCCACCTGATTGCCATTGAAATCTTTTAAGACAATGGCATCTTTTGCCAGTTTTAAAATATGATACTCCGGAACAACAAAATAGCGGTTGGTAAAACGGCAGAGTGCTGTCAGGTCAGATGCAAGCATAGCCCCCTCTTTGCAAAGTGTTGCGACGATCGGGCTGACATTTCTGACAGAGTATATCTCGCCCTGATGATCTTCGAATAAGATCACTAATGCAAATGTTCCTTTTAATTTGGAAACTGTCTTTTTGATGGCTTCATCCGGATCACCGGTATAAAACTTATTTAAAAGTGCAGCCACAACCTCACTGTCTGTCTCTGATTTTAAAACACTTTCCAGTTCATAGTCGGCGATCAGCTCTCTGTAATTTTCAATGATGCCATTGTGTACCAGAGTCACTTTTCCAACCTGATGCGGATGTGCGTTTGTATCATTGACACCGCCGTGTGTTGCCCATCTGGTATGACCAATTCCACACTCTGTGATCAGTTTTTCTGACTCACAGATGGCTCTTAAATCTTTTACTCTTCCCGCACATTTATAAACCTTCGTCTGTTTCAGGCCGGTATCTGCCACAGCAATTCCCGCACTGTCATATCCGCGGTACTCAAGAAGCTCTAACGCATCAAGTAACACTCCTTTTACATCTTCACTACCTGTATAACCAATAATTCCACACATAAATTTTCCTCTTTTCTATCTATCAACTGTTTCCGGCACAATCCCGCCGGTACACTCATTTTTCCTGACCAGTTCCACTGTCAGAAGATCCTCTTCTGACAGCAAAAATATTTTTCAGGTTATCTTCTCCCTTATACCGTATTTGTTTTGCAGTCACCTGCATATTTGCCGGTATATCTCGCACCGGGAGTGTACGGGAGAGCATCCGCCGAATCTTCGATCACTCTCCTCCTCGTTAACCTGCTGATTGAAACACAGGTAATTCCTGAACATATCACAATGTCTGTTCACAGAACCTTCCTATGCATTTTCCACAGGTGCATGGCGCTAATAAGGAGACAACAGACTGCATATCCTTCCGGCAGATCTGCTGTCACATTTATGTATCCGGTATACGGGCGCAAAGACCGCGTATCTGAACATAAAAATAATATACTTTTTATTCAATTTTCAAGGTTCAACATGCTTTACTATACTATGATATGAAAAAAAAGTCCAGTGTTTCCCATCAAAGATGGCCGTTCAGACATTTTTTATTCATGCATCGATTTCCAGACTGATTCCCCATTTGGAATATACTGGCAGAATGCATCCACCATAATACTGCGGAACGGGCGGACCGCCTCTTCGAGTCCGAATGCTGCCGGGTAATCTTTCGTCACAAGATCAATGTCCTGTGCGATCTTTTCTGCAACTGCTGCATCTTTGATCGGCACGATACCAAACAATGTGGAGCAGTACGCCCTGCTTCCGGTACAGGATGCCAGATAGGTATATGCAAAATTTTTCCACTCTTCCTCAAGTATATATCCACAAACATCTTCCACATCAGCATCCTTTTCCACATTTTGTTTCTCATCTGTCCGGATACCGAGCTGCATAAGATATCCACAAAGTTCTTTTTTCTGTCTTTTTTTCTGAAAAAAGGATACACCACCTGCACTGGCTGCCTGTATCATCATCCATGCGCGCAGAAAATGATCCGCACGTTTTTCTGCCGGATGATCTCCAAAGCGCTTTCTTAAAATCAAAAGGCGTTTTTCATCCAATGCCGGATCTAACTTCTGCTCGATTGCAAGCTGCAGAATACGTTCACGTTCATTAATATCCTCAATCTCATAATAATGGGCGGGCCATTCCGAAAGATAGTCCACGTTTTCATTATTCAAAAGCATTTACTCTGTATCTCCTTCCATGTACGAATCCACATCATCACAGGTCACTCTCGCATAAGGCAGACGGATATATTTTCCATCGATCAGATTCAGATCCGACAGATCACCTCCGGTGGAAAGCTCATATGCAAGATTTAACATTGCATCTGCCTGGCCTTCTTTATCATTATAGACCGTTCCGATCATCTCTTTATTCTTGACCGCCTCTAATCCTACATCAGTCCCATCGATTCCAATGACCGCCGGCCATTCATCCTTTGTAAGATCGGACGCTTTGAGCGCATCGATCGCACCTAGCGCCATATCATCATTATTGGCAATGACCAGCTCAATGCTGTCACCAAACTGTGACATAAGCTGTGCCATTTTCGTCTGCGCCTGTGCACGGTTCCAGTTTGCGATCGCATATCCCAGCTTTTCTACTTCCACTCCACTGTCGATCATTGTGCTGACCGAATATTCCGTGCGGACGATAGCATCCTGATGACCGGCTTCGCCCTCCAACACCACATACTGAAAAATCCCGTCTCCGTTTTTATCCAGTGACTGATCGGTCAGAAATGCTTCCGCTGCAAGCTCTCCCTGCATGATACCGGACTCAAATGCCTGCGCTCCGACATAATAAAGCCTCGTCCAGCGCTCTAAATCTTCCTCCACCAGTTCGCGATTGAAAAAAATAACCGGAATATTGTTTTTTTCCGCAAGATCAATGATTGCGGTAGGATCCGTCCTGTCCACCAGATTGACACAGATCACATCGCATCCCTCCGTGATCATGTTTTCAACCTGACTGTTCTGCGTCGACTGGCTTCCGGCCGCATTGTAGACTTCCACATTGATGGCAATGCCCGTCTGTTCTTCCTGCTCTGCCGCATATTCGTTGAAATCCGTCATCATCTGCGATACAAATGTGTCATACTGATCATATACGGTGACGCCGATCTTAATGCTTGTCACTTTCTGTACCTGGCCGTCTGTCCCGCAGCCCGCCATGCTTCCCAGTGACACCAGCGCACCAAGCCCGGCCGCCATTCCTCTTAGCATCCTCTGTGACATAACACCCTTCCTCACTTCTCCTGTTTCTCTCTGCTACTGCACAATCGGGAACAGCACTTTCTGGATATCCGCATCATACAGATGTTCCCGGTCGACCACCAGATAATTGACCTTGCTGCTTCTCGTGGTATCCATGTGATAAATCAGCTGCTTTGCGATTGCCTCCATGCTCTGATCCCCCATATTGAATTCATTGGGAACCACGAGCGTCTGTATCCAGCCCTTGTCCAGATAGTATACATTTTTCTCGGAACTGCCCACGCCGTACAGCGAGCACCGGTCAAGTCTCCAGCCCAGCTCATCCCCGGCAAAAAAATCCACCATCATCTCCGTCTCGTCATTGCCGAGTGCAATCAGAATGTCCACCGGTTTGTCCTGCTCTAACGTATAGAACGCGTCCTTGATGCTCTCCGCCTTTCCTTCCAGGCTCCACTCGACGACTGCACCGCTCTCGCGCAATCCCTGCGATACCCCCGTATAACGCTGCTGCATGGAGCGCTGGCTCTGGCTGCACGCAAGAATTCCCACGCGCTTGCCGGCAAGGTCATCCCCGAAATCGGACTGCACCGCCTGTGCGAGCGCTGCTCCCATCTCCTCATTATCCGGCGCCACCAACGCGTAGACCCCTTCCGGATCAACGTCCGTCTCCAGCAGAAGCACCGCCGTCTGACCGGAGAGATCCTCCAGCTCCTGTCCGGCGTGATCCGTATTCATCTGCAGAATAATGCCGTTGGCTCCATTTGTGACCTGCTTTTTGACCACATCCATCTCTTCCATTGCGGTGGAAAAGCTCCCCGTCGACACAAAGCTCAAACTGATGTTGTAATCCCGCGCTGCCTGCTCAAGCCCCTGTCTGAGGGAAGTCCAGCGGTCGCTGTTGCTGTTCTCGACAACCACGGAGACGCGGTAGGACGTCTCCTGCTTACCGACGTTTAGCATATTGTAAAACGCCCAGATAATCACCGCCACCAGCATCAGGATCAACATACCAAAATAAAGTCTATTTTTCTTCATCCTGCCGTTCCCCCTTCAACTGTTTTAGTCTTCCTCCCTCCAGCAGTTCCGTATTTTCCGGTGAGTACGCAATGTACGGAAGGTGAATCCGCACGGTCGTCCCCTCATCCAGACAGCTCTCAATCTCAAGACCATACGGCTCCCCGAAGCGGAGTCTGATCCGGTTATGTACATTGATGAGTCCCACACCGGAGCCATGCTTGCGCACTCTGTTGTTCTCTGTCAGGAGCGCATCTACCATCTCATCCGGCATACCGAGTCCGTTGTCGCGCACTTCAACATAGACATCGTCTCCCTTCCGGTATCCCACAACCGTAATCTCACCGTCGCCGTCCATGGATTCCATTCCGTAATAGATTGCATTCTCAAGTAAAGGCTGGATCACGAGTTTTACCGTACAGCAGTGCAAAATTTCCTCCTCTATGGAAAAATCAATTGCAAAGCTGTTTTTATAACGAATTTTCTGGATATTCATGTAATTCTTTGCGTGTTTGATCTCATCTTCAACGCTGATGATCGTTTTTCCGCGGCTTAGACTGATACGGAACAGACTCGCAAGCTGCGTGATCATAAAGACCGCATCCTCGTAGCGTTCGCCCTCGATCATCCATACAATAGAATCCAGTGTATTATACAAAAAGTGTGGATTGATCTGTGACTGCAATGCATCCAGTTCACTTTTTCTTTTTTCTTCCTGTTCATACAAAATATCATGCATCAACTGGTTAATCTGTTCTACCGTAGAGCGCAACGTCTTTCCCAGATGTTCTACTTCCAACGATCCGCCTACATATATAGTAGGATTCAGATTTCCCGCTTCCCATTCTTTGACGGATTCATTCAGACGCTGTAATGGTTTTGCAATTCTTGCAGACACAAGCTGATTGATGATAATAATCATCAGCATCGACAACGCCATCAACATAATCACAAACATTCGCGTACCGTAAAGTCCCATATTAAAGGCGCTCATTGGCACAACGCTCACAATTTTCCAGCCGGTATAGCTGACCGTCTTGACGGTGATAAGTCTCTTTTCCCCCTGAAAAATCTCCTGATGGGAACCGTCATCATAATGAACCGCCTCAAGATTATTTTCCTCATAAAGATTTGTGTAAATCAGTTTCTGCTTCGGATGATAGATAATCTCACCATCGCTGTCCATCAGATAGACATATTCCGATGAATTATCTGTATTTGCCTTATTAAAAAGCTGCTCAATGCTGCTGTAGTTCATATCAACCAGCAAAACACCCAGCGTAGAATTTCCGTTGCTTGTCAGTTCCACTGCACGGCTTAAGGAAACAACCCAGTAATAGCGGTAAGTTGCATTGTCAAACAGATTCTGTACATGTGGAGTGGAAAAATGCAGGTTTTCCATCTGATCCACCGCATTGACAAACCACTCCTGATCGACAATGTCCGAATTATCCTTCTCATTGGTGACCGGTGCTGCTGCAACCAGTTTACCATCGTTCGTATAACATGCGATACTGATCAGGTTATCTTTATTCGCCTCATATAAAAGGTTCATCTCCTCATCCACAGAATCCACTGCAAGATCCTTATCCTTAATGACACTATAGTACATCGCATCCGAAATGCGCCGCATGTTTCTAAGATACGTTTCCAGATTGATGGCAGTCTGATTCAAAAGCTGCTCCGAGCTTTCGATTGTCATGTCCTCCATTCGATTGACAAAACGATTATAAAGTGTCACGCCAAGAATCCCCATACTGCATACAGAGACAATCGTAAATGAAACCGATATCGTAAACTGTATCGTCTGGGGTTTGACACGTTTTGCAAGGTATTCCGCTATTTTCCGGTAAAATTTTTCTATTGTTTTCACTTTTCGCCCAACTTACCTGCCTTATATTTTGATGGTGACATTCCAAATTGTTTTTTAAACACATAGCTGAAATAGTTCGGATCAGAATATCCAACTTTTTCTGCAATAATATAAGTTTTCTCGTCTTTCGTCAAAAGCAGATCCACTGCCTGCTCCATGCGATAGTCCGTGAGATAATTGATAAATGTTTTTCCGGTTTCCTTCTTAAAAACAGTGGAAAAATATGCTGCACTCACATTCAGATAACTGCATATCGTCTCAATACTCAACTCCTGATCTGCATAATGCTCCTTCACATACTCTACTGCTCTTGTCACAAAAGATTTTGTGGTGTCCTGACGTTCATTTGTCACCTGGCGCTGCATCTTCATACAGTTTTCCTTCAGCCATGCACCAAGCGCATCTGTGGATTCCAACTGTAATGCCTGATTATATAAATCGCTGTTGTTGCCAAACACTTCGTCCATGTTAATCTGGTTATTGCTTCCAAACCGGAAAATTTCTGCAATCAGTTCCATGACAAGAATCCGGTAGTTCTGCAGAGACATTCTCGTCTTTGCCATCTGCCCCGTAAACTCTGCAATTGCTTCCTCCAACGGCTCCTGCTCACCCATCTTGACTTTCTTTAAAATTTTCTCGATGTAAGCTTCCTCCCAGTGTTCATCCACGCTCTCCTGTGGATCCATCTCTGCGATATTGATGGCTCTTGTATTTCCATATAAAACACGATAAAAGGTTGCATTCTTTGCACCGTGATAAGAGAGTGAAAGCTGCGAAAGCTGATTGCACACATGACCGATTCCCGCGGTGACAGTCGCCTTGCAGACACGCTTTGCCATTTTGCAGAACCGATCCATATCATCGGTAAAATGTGTGACGCTGTCCACATCGGAAAGCTGTGCGATCACAAGGATATCTCCAAGATAGGTCACCGTCCTGCAATTCCATTTTTCGGTCAACTGTTCCTCCGCAAGTTTTTTCACAGAGACAGTGAGTAAAAATGGATCAATTGGCACATTTTCCGGATTCGTTGTACTGATATGTAAAACAGTGACCACATAGTATGGTCCTGTCAGGTTGATCTGATAGTTTTGCACATACCTTTCAATCTGTGACTCCGGGATTCTTCCTTCAATCAGCGAAGTATAAAAATTCTCCTGTAAAACAGGAAGACTTTCCATATAATATTCCCGCAGTTTGTCGATATTTCTTTTTTCGTCCAGCTCTTTATCGAGGTTGACCTTGATCCGCTCAAACACTTCCCGCAGTTCATTGGAATTGATCGGCTTTAAAATA
>OGQZ01001244.1_pt1 | contig 19948 bp, 12 predicted proteins | sample 1553321 | NCBI WGS metagenome assembly OGQZ01 (sample SAMEA2579958, study PRJEB22360) | human gut metagenome | reverse complement strand
TGGACTCGCCCGCCGGCGGACGCCAGTACAGCGGATCGGTGTTCTTGAACATCCAGTTGCGCGCGTAGTTGGTTTTGAAATCGTCCTTCGTGATGGTGTTGATCTCACCCCAGGAGCGTTCGCGCAGCACGCGAGTCTCCTCCCATTTCGCCTTAGGCAGGGCCATCGTGGCCGCCGTCTCACGCGTACGCACGTACGGCGAAACGAGGTAGCGGTCGAACAGCGGAGCCAACGGCCAATGCAGTCGGCCTGCTTGCGTCCGGTGGCGGTGAGCCTCCACGAACGGTCCGGCACGGTGACGTTGTCCTGCGTATACAGCGAGTTGTCACCCTGTTCGCCGGCGCTGATGATGACGTTCGCCTCCGACTCGCCATGTCGGATCACATACAGATCAAGGGGCATTCCCATATTCGTTTATTCCTTCGCTTTCATCCACATCCTGCGCGCACGTTCCTTGTTCCGCCGTTCATTCGGCCGGTGGCGCGCATCATCATTGAATGCTTCCACCGTAGCTGATTCGCGCGTGTTTCGCACGCGCGGACACGTCGATTTCACGATTGGCACACCCGAATTTCGCGGTGCCGTCACCGGCGGTTCACCGCAACCGGCGTGGTAGACGCCGTGATCGCAATCACTCCGGCCAGATGCCGTTCTGCGCGTACTTGGTGCGGTACTCCCCCGGCGTCATGCCGGAATGTTTTTTGAACACCTTCGAGAAATGGCTTTGCGACCGGTATGCGAGGATCTGGGCGATCTCGTCGAAGCTGTATTCCGAGTATTTGAGCATGTTCTCGGCCGCTTCCATACGCTTGTCGGTGATGTATTGCGATATGGCCGTGCCCGTTTCGCGTTTGAACAGCTCCGACAGATACGTGGGATTCAGATGCACATGCTCGGCGAGGATGGGCACGGTGATTTTCTCATGCAGATGGTAGTGGATGTAGTCCAGGCATTCGTTGACGGCTTTGGAATGTGTTTCCGCCTTCTGCATGTCGGCCATGGCCCATGTGAAGAATGTCATCATGTCGGTGTGCAGGCGGCGCACGTCTTCCGGGGTCTTGCAATTGTCAAGATCTTGAATGTACAGATCGGAGGCGTTGTATGCGTCTTCCTCGTCCATGCCACCTTCAATGGCGAAACGCGTGGCCAAGGTAATGGTGGTGACGAAACGGTATTTCGCGTTTTTCAGAGGATCGTCCGACAGATGGCCGTATAGTCCGGAATCCCACAGTTTCGCGCTTTCCGAAATGGCATTGATGTCACCGGAGCGCATCATGTCATACTGCTTCATTTCCTCAACGTAGCGATGGTGGCGTACCCGATCCTCACGTGAAAGAAAGTCCAGATACCCCAGTTTTGCTTCGTCAACAACCGACATGATTCTCCCCCTGTTTTACTGCCGTCCGCTATTTACGATCGTCCAGATCGAATCCTCCTTCAAGGATAAAGCTTTTCAGCAACTTGGTGGCGAGAAGATTCGCAGTGAATTGGGTGACAGAGCTATCCGGCTTGCTGAAAAACGCCTTTGCCAAAGGCTTGTTGATGGACGCTTTCAACTGGTCGAACCGACCAAATTCATTCAGCGTCGCTTCGGTAAGATCAAGCCGCATCATCTCGTTGAGCAAAGCTCCATCCACGCCAAACGCCTTGGTGATCTTCTCCACTTGGCTGTTCTTGGCGTTGTTAGCATAATACGTAATGTAGTCGCGCAGCGTCTTGCCTTCCTCCAACTCGATTTCACCACGTTCCACATCATGCATGAACAGTTCGGCGTACCGTTGTTCCTCTTGGCTGAGCGAAGCGAACGACTTATGCAATTCCTCCTCAGCTGATGCCAACAGGTCTGGATCTCCTCCACCAAGCGCCTTGAGCCATTTGGTGAAGTTGGCGTTCATGTAATCCGTATCAATCAATCCTGTATCTATCTCAGTGATATGGCCGTCAAGTTCATATGGTGCTTCCGGACCGCTGCCGGGGCCTTCGCCGCTGCTGAACATCTCCTTATATCGCTGTACAAGAATCAGATATGTCCGTTCATCAAGCTTCGGCCGCACAACCTCCACGGATCCATCGTCATGGGTGACGGAGTATTCCTGCTGTTCCCAAGTGAAACCTTGCACTTTGGCGGATTCCAGGAAATCATTGAGTTCCACGAACAGTTTTGCGAACTTGCGGCATGCCTCCACCGATTCCGGCAGTCGCATGAAATCTTCCACGCCTCCGGCACTGAACACGGAGGCGATTTCTTCGAAACGCGCATCCATCAGGCGCACGTTTTCCGGCAGTTTCTGCACGAACAGATCGAGCGGCTTGTCTCCGGAATACAGTTTTACCGCCGCTTCGATATACCCCTTCATGGTGTGTGGCTTGCGGTAGTAGCGAATAGTTCCGAAAGGCTTATCGGGACCGAACAGTCGATTCGTGCGACTGAACGCCTGGATGATGTTCTCATAGTCGATGATTTTGTCGAGGTACAGCGTGTTGACCCACTTGGAGTCGAAACCTGTCAGCATCTGATCAACCACGATCAGCAGATCCAGCCGTTTCTCTACAGGTTGTTCCTCGATGGATGCGGTAGCCAGTTTTTTCACTTCTTCTTCCGTCAGGTCATAGACCATATCGACATTGACACTTTCCGATTGTACGGTCAGTGTCCTCCGTTCCATATCCACGATAAGACCGTGCGAAGTAAGGCACTCCGACCATTTCTCGTTGGAAAAATAGACTGGTGAAGCAATCAACTCCTTGTATGCTTGTGCCGGTTCCTTGCTGCGCGGACGGCTGACAAGCGGTGTAATGACCTCCTGCAAGTTCTTCAATACATCTTGCTGTACAATGGGTTGCTCCTGTTGACCGCCTTTGTAGTAAAAGCCGTAGCCACCCGATTGCAGTTCGCCGGGCTTCATGCGCCCGTCTGGGCGTTCGGGTACGATGGATGGCCCCGGAAAGAAAAGCTGCCCACCAACTCTGCGTAGGTGGAAACCCCACTGTTCGCGTGGTGTCCAACCAAGGAATGGAGGGGGCATACCCAGTCGCCCCATGTGTCCGTACTCACCAATACCGATGCGGTAGCCATGTAGCCCCATCGCCACGCGACCGTTGGCATTACGGGCATGGACGAAATTTTTCGGCATATAGAAATCTTTTCCTATGATACTCGTGAGTATGTTGTAGGCTTTCTTGTTGGCCGTATTCGTTCCCCAGTCCGTCAGAGCCAACATCTGTCGTTCTGTTATAGGATAGACCAATAACGGTGAATCATGCCCTTGCACAATCAGCCGGTAGCCGCCTCCGTCAAATGCGACATGGGCTTGAAGTCCGTTACGCATCAGTAGATTGCGCATTTCGGGTTGCAAGTCCATCTGCCGAGGATTAGTGTTTGTTCGTATCGTCATAGTCTGATGTTATGATGGTTACTTGTTATGCGTTGCCGTATTTCATAGCCGCTTCCAATTGTTCGTCTTTGAAACGGACAAACCCGGCGGCAGAATCTTCGCAGACCGTGAGTCCTTTTTCCTCACAGTAATGGGCGTACTCCTCCTGCCACTCGGCAGAAAAATGATTGATGTAATCGAGCCAGCCGTATTCGCTGCTCTGCATCTTCTCGACGAGAATCTCTTCGGGATAATATTTCTGTTGTGCCATACGCTTATATTAAATAGGTTTTATTTGTGAATACCTGCCATTCGGTTACGCTCACCGCTTTTCTTCTGTTCGTTCCACAGTTCTTCGGTGTATTCCTCCTCTGGAACGTAGTCGAGATTGCCGTCATCATCCATCACCCAGCAACCGTAGCAACCGAAGGTGTACTTATCCCATTCACGCTTGGGTTGTTCTTTCCATTTCTGCGCGTCACCTGCGCAGAAACGGATGCCCGTCTTGTTGTGAAGGTCGATGCCTACCGTGACAGGTTCACCATCCACTGCCACCGTCAGAGGCTCACCATGCTGCATTCCGTTTACTTCTACTGTACCTAAGTGCATTACCTCTGCCAGCACTTTCAGGTTACGGGCGATGATGGGTGTCGGAACATACATCACCTGTTTTGTTTCCTCGTCGATTTGCACGAAAGCTTTACTGCGTCGTCCGTCCGCCATAGCCACGTCTGCAATGATGGATTTGCCGTCAAGCAACTGTTTTTGCTGCTCCTCGTTGTAGCATTCCAGTGGTGACGACTTTAGTGTGGGATAAAAGACCACATCCACCTCGCCGCTATCCATACGGATAAAGGCAAACCGACTGCGACTCTCGATTACTTCGCCATTCTCGTTAGTGACACGCATGGGCAGTACCGGCGAGTAGCCGCCTTTCCCGATTTCTTTCAGGATACACAGGGGCAAATCTTCAATCATTTCTTGGGTAAGCCCAAAGCGGGCCAATGTCGGATAAGGCAGTTCGTTGAACTCAAAATGCTCTTGTTTCATATTATAAATAATATTATAAAGTTATATTACGCAAATATAGAATGATTCTGTTCTGAGAGTTAATAAGCGGATATATAAGTGATTAAAAAGCATAAAATTTAGCACTTGAAATATGATTTGAGGCAAAAAATCATATTTCAAATAGCAAAATATACCATATTTGGAAGAAAATCTTTCGATAGCAGGAGATGGGTAAGACGAGCATGCTATCTTTGCCATTATGAGAAAATTTTTATGGTTGGTGGCAGCGAATGTCTGGTTGTGGGCAGCTTCTGTCAAAGCACAATTCAATACCGTTGCCGCCGTTCCTGCACGCTACAAGGTAGAGGTGTCAGGTATGGGTACGGAACCTACATGGCCGGTTTGCGAAAATGGGATTTCCACAGAAGAAATCTCCAAAGATACTCCGGGATCAGTAGATATGAATAAGAAGAAATGGATGGAACGTTATCTGAGCGTAAGCTATCCGCTGCGCCGTATCAGAGTCACTTCGCCTTACGGCTACCGCAAGGACCCGTTTACCGGGAAAAGAAAGTTTCATGGCGGACTGGACTTGCATGCCCGGGGCGATGAAGTGATGGCCATGATGTCCGGTCGGGTCATCAAGGTCGGCCAGGACAAGACTTCTGGCAAGTATGTGACCTTGCAGCATGGCAGATATACTGTCAGCTACTGCCATTTGTCGAAGATTCTTGTTGTCAGGGGCACGCTGGTCCAGCCGCGCGATGTGGTCGGTATCACAGGTTCCACAGGGCGCAGTACCGGCGAACACCTGCACATCACCTGCAAGATGGACGGCAAGAGTGTCAATCCCTCTGTGATGCTCGACAACATTCGGTCTATCCGTCAGGAATGTGTGACAGCCTTGGCTGGAATGTAAAATCCGCTTTCAGGTATGATTTTCATTGCTGATGTATTTTCCCGTTTGGCAATGATGCAGAATGTACTTTTTCCTTATACCTTTAAGACATAAATTTAAAGAAAGGCATAAAGAATGGGAGGTGTCAATTTTAAAGGTTGGAATATATCGGAGCAATCCAGTTGCAACATCCAGAAAGCGTGTTAATCAGACAGACTACAGAATCCGGCAACTAAGCCAAACTGCAACTATAGGCTCAATAAAAACAATAGCGACTGCAACTATTAGATTTGTAGTGACAGTCGCATTGTTGTATAGAAAGGTTCAACACCTGTAGTTCTTCATTTACAGAAATGTAGCAATAAGAACATAAAATTTGAAATAGTTAAAGACACTACAAATCCATTATCACCACATCCACGAACTAAGTTTGTAATATTCATTGATATGATAATATCCATACGATTAAATTTCATGTTTCTTCTTACCATTGATTGCTTAAATATGCGTCTCCTATCATAATAATATCCGCAGAAAATGTGATGGTGGAATACATTTGGCGTTTCCTGTCAACATTGTAAACCTCTTTGTAATATACGATATACGCATATTTGAACTCCACGACACGAAAGATTGAATTATCCTTAGTGTTGTAATAAATCACCTTGCCGCTTATCGCTTTGAAAGGACTGTTTACCATTGCTTCAAGAATAGTAGTTTCTCTGGTAGATTCAACGGTTATAGTAATACGTCCGCCAATAACATTTGTCACTGGCCTTCCTTTATTATCTGTCTTGCGGTTAAATTCAATATGTGATGAAATCACTTCTATATCCTTCCCTTGCAAGCACACGGTTGCCTTTAATTCTGCCATGCTGATCTTATTATTTATTATAAAACCAAGACATTTCGCCTTGGTTAAAGCAGTCAGACCGCTTTCAAGACAAGAAGGAGGATATCATATTTCGCAAATATAGAATTTTCCTTTGAACATAACAAACAATCAATTAAATTTATTAACCAGCAAAATCGAAGAAACTCTATTTACAGGCTATCCTCCCTTATTTATACAAAGTAGAGAAATGCTTGCAAGTTCAAGATGTATCACGAGATTAAGACTTGATGTAATTTTTTCAAGCTGAGAGCCGAGCTATCCGTGTAATAGCTCGGCTTGTTTTTTCTGAAAAGAGGGAAAGGTTATTTAGGCAGATGATATTTGTCCTTTATATGTTCGGCCACGTGTTCGACTTCTGGGAACAACGTTGATTTGTCTATGCCGAGGGCTTCAAGCTGCTTCCTGATTTTCTGCTTCTGCGCTTTATTGATGATGTACACTTTGTAGCTGAAGTTAAGCGATGCAGGCTTGCTTTTATCGCCATTGATACCATAAAGGAAAAATGCCCCGGACTGCCGGATTATACGAGGATTGTCAAACATCGGTTTTACACAAAAGACTCTCTCGATATCCTTTGAGTCAATCACATTCTGAAAATGAGGTTTCTCGTACTTAATTTCATGCAGAAGATATTGGATTTCCTCTTCGGAGTTAAACTCATTCCTATCCAGTTCTCTCAAATCTTCGATACTGAAATCTATTGGGCGTTTGGCGATATTAGAAACGACACTGACGGCATCGCTATCAAAATATTTAATATCTGACGTTTGAACTTCGAATCGGAACAGTTTTCCGTCAACGGCATCATTCTCGCACGCAAAATACAGAGCTACCAAAGGATTTGTAGTAATATCCAAGAGGCGTGTCGGCAAGGAATAATGCTGCATCTTGACCAACTTCTCAAAGGTAGATGTACACCCTTTGAAATCAGCCGGACTTTGAGCGATAATATCTCTGAAAATTCTATTTTCATTCTGGATTAAGAATTTCTCTCGATAGATGGAGGGAATCAATCCAAAACTCTTATCTGACTGTCCTCGATAAAAGATATGGTAATCCATATCGTCCTCTAATTCATCTTCAAGCTTCTCGAATAGAGTCCGGATGCTACCAATACTTGATGAATCACTCTCCGGTGTATAATTATATGCCTCGTATGAAATCTCCCACGGACGTTTCCCAAGAGTCTTGACTATTTTTTCTGACAACTCATTATATGATGCAAAACTATCATAAGTGTAGCCCAGTTTTTTACTTCTTAGATACAATGAAGTGTTGGAGTCCAAAGGAACATATCTTTCCGGATTAGCGTAGAACAGAACAATACTGAGCTTTCCCTTTCCGACACTTTTAATGTTCAATGCCGTTTGAAAAAGTTCTTCATCTACTTTCTCTTCTTTTACCTGTCCGAACAATTCCCATAATACATTTATATCATTGTTGCCCCTGATTGTCTTCCATGGGAATAGATGCACTTTCATGGGATGTGTTGTCGGGATGCCTGATACATCTGTCGGTTCTGGACATTTAAAAGGTAGCTTACGCCTTAAATCCTGTAAGATTTCAACTCTCCTTTCATCGGAGTGAAACTTGTTGAGATACGCCAAGAATGTGAATGGGTCTATTTCTTGCAGTGTGATCTCTTTACCTTTTTCTGTACCATCGCGAAAACCGGTAATACCTATATCTTTTAGCGTAGATATAAGTTCTGATTGGCCATTCTGTTTTTCAAGTAGCCAATCGGATAATTCTTTGTAGAATGGTATCCATGTAAATTTATTATCCATATCTATAATTATAGTTATGTAACTAATGGCTATTAATTCATATAACAACTTAGCAGTTTGAAATTGGAATTATTTACATTAGGTATAATTTCTTAAGCATATCATAATAATTGTCACCAAACTCAACAATACAGTCATCAAATATGCCATAAATAAAATTGTCTTCATCTACAACAAGAACCATATGGCCTCCTTTAATTTCAGCAAAAGGTGTGGGATTTGACTTTCCAGTCAATTCACAAAATTGGTCAAAAAATAAATTATACGGATAATCGGATAATACTTTTTTTATTTTAAAATTCACATCACAATGCAAAAATAAAATATGCATATTATAAAAATGTGATATAAATCCAAGCAATTCCGAAGAAGCATGGTAGTTCGCTTTTTTAAAGATCTGCTTCAAATCTAAACGATTTATGAGTTCTCTATCAGACCAGTTATACTTTTCTTTTAGAAATCTTTTCAATTCCATAATATATTAATTTTTAATCACTATATACATGTGTACCTTTTGTTGTAATTTTACAATTTTCACAACGAGCTTCTGGTTGATTATTGGCTGTTCTAATTGTGTAAATATGAAGATCTTTCATGTTTTGCACTCCTCCTTTTAATGCATTATTTACTGCTTCAAATTCAGCACAATTATTAATAGGCCATAATTCATGCGAATTTTTCGGCATTTGTCTTCGTAAAATCGGATGTATATTTTCTGGTCTTGAGCCGCTCTTGCCATAATATTTTTTACCCGTTTTCTGATCAATTGCTACACTGACCATAGTTGGAATTTTCTGAATAATTCCTTGTTCCTTTTGTTTTCTTAATCGATTTGCAAATCTTCTTGCAGCTTTTCTTGCTTTTCCAGAATAACTTTTTGTTAATCCTAATACATCAATCCACGCATTTGTATCATCGACATATCCGTATAAGTTTAATATTCCACCTGCTAATCCAATCGGGTCTTGCGATATATACATTCCCATCTTCGGCGAGTAGTACCTGAACCTGTTGTACGCCAGCCCTGTCTCCCGGTCATAATACTGTCCCTGGAACAGGAACGGTACCATCCCCTTGTTGCCCGTCTCCTCGATGACGTTCCCGTCCATGTCGAGCACCCGGCTCCACACCTCGTTGCCCTCGGCATCGTATGCCTCCGTCGGTGTTCCCAGCTGGTCTGTCAGTATCGAGTAGGACCTGCCTTCCTTTATCATTGCCACCGGTACGAAGGACTCCTCGTCGAAGAGCCATACCGTCATGTCGCGGCGTTCCGTGTCCGTGTTCCACCTGTCCTCCATGACGGAGTATTCCCTATGCTGCTTCCACTGGTGCAGCGGCACGTTGCCGTTCCACACCCACCGCGTCACCGTCGTGCCGAAGCTCTTGGAGAGCCTGCGCCCGAGCGCGTCGTATGTGAACTCCACCTCCCTCTTGTCAGGCCGTATCACCTTTGCCAGAGAGCCGTCGGCGTTCCACCGGTATCTCCAGCGGTCCTTCTTGCCGTCAAGCCACCTTCCCGTGCCGAGGTAGCGTTCCGTCAGGTTCCCGTCAGCATCGTACTCGCAGTGCCATTCGCCGTCCTGCTCCAGCCGTCCGCCACCGAGGTAGCGGCGCAGCCTCATGTCCGGGTCGGGATACAGGTTTCCCGTCTGGTCGCTCTTCCTCCACTGCTCCCTGCCGTCGGGGTATTCCGCCCTTTCGAGCTGCCCCGTAGGGGTGTAGGAGTAGCGGGTCTCGCCACGCCTGCTGTCCTCCACTGACAACAGTCTGTTGGCCACGCCCCATCGGTAGCGGCGCATGTGCCGTGTGCGAGAGTCCTTGCGTGTGCGGGCATCCACCAGACGCCCTATGTCGTCGTAGGCGAAACTTCGTATTACGCCTCCGGGCAGCATACGTTCCACCTCGAAGCCCAATGTGTCGTAGCTGTGCTGCGACTGCCACTGCCTTTCATCGTTCCCGTTGCCGTCTCCGGCACGGAACTCTGCCAGTTCTCCGAACTCGTTCCGTATGTATTCCAGACTTGCTCCGAGCGTGCTTTGCAGGGACAGTATCCTGCCGGTATGGTCGTAGGTGCGGAGTATGGTGTTGCCGTCGGCCGTCTCCCAGACGGGAAGTCCCAGGGAGTTGTACGCGAACTCAACCGTGCTTTCCCCCCTCGAAGCCTGCACCAGCCTGCCGGACAGCCCGTAGGCGTAGGTCTGGTCGGGGTCCCCGGCCGTGGGGTATGAGACGCAAGTCACGCGCGAGCAGGCGTCATAGCCGTATTCCCTTTCCGTTCCCGATGGCAGCATCTCCCTGACGACGCGTCCGCCCCTGTCACGCAGGTAACGATGGACGGCCCCGTCGAAGCCCTTCTCGGCGGTGACGTTGCCCACAGCGTCGAGGGTGAACTCGTAGCTCTGGAGCCTCTCGTTTATCACACGGCGCAGGCGTTCCTCCCGGTCATAGCGGAAGTTCACCACGCCCCGGTGGTCGCGGCGCCTTGTCAGCTTCCACATGCCGGAGTAGCCGTACTCCACGTGCTGGACGTTGTCACGGTATTCGGTGAGGTTGTCTATCCCGTCGTAGGACAGGCGTATGTCGTTGCCGTCGAAGTCGAGCACGCGCACCACGCGGCCCACGGGGTCGTATTCCCTTTTCTGTACCGCACCCTTGGGGTTGGTGACGCTCACGCACCTGCCCAGCAGGTCGTAGCCGTACAGCGAGGTGTTCCCCCGGCTGTCGGAGGCTTCCGTGAGGTTATGGAAACGGTCATAGGCGAGCCTCGTCACCACGCCGTAGGAGTCTTTCACCGATGCCACCGCACCGTCGCAGTAGGTCATCCGCGTGACGGCGCCTTCGGGGTTGGTGCGGCTCACCAGGTTGCCGGAGCGGTCATAGCCGAACTCCCACGTGCCGCCGTCCGGCGTGGTAACGGATACGGGACGGTTGCGCAGGTTCCCCTTGCCGGGGTACACGGCGGACACGCTGCCGCCGCACGGGTCGGAGCTGTCGGTGCAGTTCCCCCAGCGGTCATACCTGTACAGGGTGCTGTTACCGAGCGGGTCCGTCTGTGCGAGTAGCCGGCGGCTGTCATCGTAACGCCACATGTGTTCCCCTCCGTTGGCATCGACCTTCTTCCACACAAGGCCGCCGCGGTGGTGGTACACCGTCAGCTCCCCGTGGCTGTCGAGCACCTCGGTCACTCCCTCCCGGAACGTGAGCCTGTGGTCGTATATGCCGCCGTCTCCCCACGTGTGTACGCAGCGCGAACCCACGCCCGTACCGTCGTACTCGAAGTACCACGCAAGGCCGTTGCGCCATGTCTCCTTCACGATGAGCCTTCCGGCATATTCGTATGTCATCACGTCGCCCGCCGCGTTGCGCTGGAGGGTCATGTTGCCGTCGGCGTCGTACTCGTAGGAGGCGAGGGTAATCTCTTTCTCCGGATCTTCCGGATGCGGGCCGCATATCTCAAGGATGCGTCCGCTTCTCGTGTCGTGCTCCACCCTCAGGCGGCGGCCCGCACTGTCGGTGATGGAGCGCAGCAGGCCCTCTTTCGTGTAGTCGAAGCGGATGCCCAGGCCGTTGCAGTCGGTCACGCTCTCAAGCAGGCGCACGGAATCGTACTCCTTGCACGTGAAGCGGTAGTAGAGGTCCTCGGCCATGTCCCACACGCAGTAGCCGCCGTCCTGTTCCAAACGCGCCTCCTTCCGCTCGGAGAGGATGAACGAGGGTTCCTCCGCTGTAGGCAGGGGGAAGGCCACCGGGATGCCGTCACTCATGCGGAGCGTCAGCGTGCCCTCTTCCGTGTCCGCGGCGATGCCCATGTCATAGGCGTGGTGCCATCCGTTGCCCAGAGGACCCCGGTAGTCGCTACGGCTGTACCACGTGCGCTCCCACGAGAGCGGCACCGGGCCGTCGAGCCAGAAGTCCTCCTCGTCGGTGAAGAACGTACCGCTGACCACGTCCACCGGGTGTCCAGTGACGGTGCAGATGGCCTTGTGGAGCATGTTCTTCAGGGATTCGCTCTTTATCGTCCTGTTGACCTTGCTGTGCAGCCTGTCCGCCAGCTTCCTGGTCTTTTTCTTGTAGAAACGCCCGAACGCCCCCCTGCATTTGCCGGTGACGGCATCCATCGGGTTTACCGGGACGGGGACGGGGTTGGTGAGGATCTGTCTGGCCGCAGGTATCGGGTTGATGACGCCCGTGGGCAGGAACATGCCCGCAACCTTGTGAACGCTCGGTATGCCGAGGTCGTTGCAGTCGAGGTGAAGGTGTGCGCCGCCGCCCGAGAATGGCATACCGTCGGCCAGGACGGTCAGGCTGCCCATGAAGGCGTGACCGTTGTTCTTGGGGATTGCAGCGGAAGGGGCCGCCCAGCCTGCGCCCATCGGGACGTGGGGAATGCTGCGTGTAGGGGTGGACGCAACCGCCCTCGGGATGAAACCGCCTATCTTGACGGTGGCCCCGAGCATCCCGACAAACATCGTTTTGATGGTATATGACACTTCAGAGAGAGTTGCGGCGTCTGCGTCTCCCGTATTCTGCGGAGGGGAAATCAGGTACGAGGCGAAGGCGGCCGCGAGGAAGTCCTCCGGCTTCAGCAACACACCGACATAAGGGTGAGGCATGGGGACGACGGGAGTGGGCGGTACCGTCACGAGGTGGATGTCCACCCCGATGACAGGGTCGAGCTGCTTGGAGACGGGCAGGCAGGCCATGCCCTTCATGCCCATGGCACCCAGTATGGGGAGCATCGCAGCCTCGCAGAGGTTGCCGGCAAGACCGCCGATGGCGACCGCAGCCTTCACGCCAGTGTCGAGCGCGTTGACCGAAGGGGACACGCCCGCGGCGGAGTTCGCCTTAGCACCCTCCGAGATGCCCTTGACCTGTGTGCCTACGCTGGCCTTCAGGTTGGCACTTACACTCTCGAAATAACCCACGTCTGACATAACCTTACTGTCTATTAAAATTGAACTGATAAAATATTACATACAACTGCTTAATTTATTATTTGTTAAAAATAATAATGATTTAAATAATTTCATATCTTCCGTTACAATAGAGAAGTTCTCCTACCAACTCATTTATATATATCATTAAATATTTTTCTAAAAGAAGCACTGTTGTAAACTTCGAATTGCTTCTCTATATCAATTTTTAAACACTCTATATTGAACTTGTTTGACTTAAATTGAAAAACAATTTTTTTATCCAATGCAAGTATTTCTTTACACATACCATATCCTACAAGGGTATCTTCTTCAAAGTAATACTCTAAATAATATGTATCCATACCTAATTCTTTGTCTTGTTTATCAAAAGATAAGGCCTTTTGTAGGATGACATACTCTGTAGGATTATCTCCATTATTAGAGAATCCAACCAATAAATAATTTTCATCGGAATGATTCTCAAATACAATTTTATCACAGCAAAACTCTTTATCCATATTTGTATAAATTATATTTTATCTATAACCAGCTTTCCATTCTTTACGCTCACCACTTTGTTCATCAGTCCAATAATAGATAATTGACGCACCTGTAGCTTCTACGGCCTGATTCATTTTCCCTTTACAAGAATTACATGGAGGATATTTACCTACAATTTCCATTCTCTGTCCAGCAGACAATGATATTTGTGTTACAGCTCTTGCTTCAGTATGAGTCGCTAAAGTTGATTTAGGGAATCCAAGTGAATGTTCGGCAGGTGTCATATTTCCACTTGTAAAGACTTTTGTCAAAATTAAATTTCCATCTTTATCATATACAGAAACTGTTGCTGTATGCTGTCCTTTTTTACTGCCCCATAACCCCAATATATCCACAAAGTAATTTGTGTCATCAACATACCCGTAAAGGTTAAGTATTCCACCTGCAAGTCCGATAGGATCCTGCGAGACATACATTCCCATCTTCGGGTCGTAGTACCTGAACCTGTTGTACGCCAGCCCTGTCTCCCGGTCATAATACTGTCCCTGGAACAGGAACGGTACCATCCCCTTGTTGCCCGTCTCCTCGATGACGTTCCCGTCCATGTCGAGCACCCGGCTCCACACCTCGTTGCCCTCGGCATCGTATGCCTCCGTCGGTGTTCCCAGCTGGTCTGTCAGTATCGAGTAGGACCTGCCTTCCTTTATCATTGCCACCGGTACGAAGGACTCCTCGTCGAAGAGCCATACCGTCATGTCGCGGCGTTCCGTGTCCGTGTTCCACCTGTCCTCCATGACGGAGTATTCCCTATGCTGCTTCCACTGGTGCAGCGGCACGTTGCCGTTCCACACCCACCGCGTCACCGTCGTGCCGAAGCTCTTGGAGAGCCTGCGCCCGAGCGCGTCGTATGTGAACTCCACCTCCCTCTTGTCAGGCCGTATCACCTTTGCCAGAGAGCCGTCGGCGTTCCACCGGTATCTCCAGCGGTCCTTCTTGCCGTCAAGCCACCTTCCCGTGCCGAGGTAGCGTTCCGTCAGGTTCCCGTCAGCATCGTACTCGCAGTGCCATTCGCCGTCCTGCTCCAGCCGTCCGCCACCGAGGTAGCGGCGCAGCCTCATGTCCGGGTCGGGATACAGGTTTCCCGTCTGGTCGCTCTTCCTCCACTGCTCCCTGCCGTCGGGGTATTCCGCCCTTTCGAGCTGCCCCGTAGGGGTGTAGGAGTAGCGGGTCTCGCCACGCCTGCTGTCCTCCACTGACAACAGTCTGTTGGCCACGCCCCATCGGTAGCGGCGCATGTGCCGTGTGCGAGAGTCCTTGCGTGTGCGGGCATCCACCAGACGCCCTATGTCGTCGTAGGCGAAACTTCGTATTACGCCTCCGGGCAGCATACGTTCCACCTCGAAGCCCAATGTGTCGTAGCTGTGCTGCGACTGCCACTGCCTTTCATCGTTCCCGTTGCCGTCTCCGGCACGGAACTCTGCCAGTTCTCCGAACTCGTTCCGTATGTATTCCAGACTTGCTCCGAGCGTGCTTTGCAGGGACAGTATCCTGCCGGTATGGTCGTAGGTGCGGAGTATGGTGTTGCCGTCGGCCGTCTCCCAGACGGGAAGTCCCAGGGAGTTGTACGCGAACTCAACCGTGCTTTCCCCCCTCGAAGCCTGCACCAGCCTGCCGGACAGCCCGTAGGCGTAGGTCTGGTCGGGGTCCCCGGCCGTGGGGTATGAGACGCAAGTCACGCGCGAGCAGGCGTCATAGCCGTATTCCCTTTCCGTTCCCGATGGCAGCATCTCCCTGACGACGCGTCCGCCCCTGTCACGCAGGTAACGATGGACGGCCCCGTCGAAGCCCTTCTCGGCGGTGACGTTGCCCACAGCGTCGAGGGTGAACTCGTAGCTCTGGAGCCTCTCGTTTATCACACGGCGCAGGCGTTCCTCCCGGTCATAGCGGAAGTTCACCACGCCCCGGTGGTCGCGGCGCCTTGTCAGCTTCCACATGCCGGAGTAGCCGTACTCCACGTGCTGGACGTTGTCACGGTATTCGGTGAGGTTGTCTATCCCGTCGTAGGACAGGCGTATGTCGTTGCCGTCGAAGTCGAGCACGCGCACCACGCGGCCCACGGGGTCGTATTCCCTTTTCTGTACCGCACCCTTGGGGTTGGTGACGCTCACGCACCTGCCCAGCAGGTCGTAGCCGTACAGCGAGGTGTTCCCCCGGCTGTCGGAGGCTTCCGTGAGGTTATGGAAACGGTCATAGGCGAGCCTCGTCACCACGCCGTAGGAGTCTTTCACCGATGCCACCGCACCGTCGCAGTAGGTCATCCGCGTGACGGCGCCTTCGGGGTTGGTGCGGCTCACCAGGTTGCCGGAGCGGTCATAGCCGAACTCCCACGTGCCGCCGTCCGGCGTGGTAACGGATACGGGACGGTTGCGCAGGTTCCCCTTGCCGGGGTACACGGCGGACACGCTGCCGCCGCACGGGTCGGAGCTGTCGGTGCAGTTCCCCCAGCGGTCATACCTGTACAGGGTGCTGTTACCGAGCGGGTCCGTCTGTGCGAGTAGCCGGCGGCTGTCATCGTAACGCCACATGTGTTCCCCTCCGTTGGCATCGACCTTCTTCCACACAAGGCCGCCGCGGTGGTGGTACACCGTCAGCTCCCCGTGGCTGTCGAGCACCTCGGTCACTCCCTCCCGGAACGTGAGCCTGTGGTCGTATATGCCGCCGTCTCCCCACGTGTGTACGCAGCGCGAACCCACGCCCGTACCGTCGTACTCGAAGTACCACGCAAGGCCGTTGCGCCATGTCTCCTTCACGATGAGCCTTCCGGCATATTCGTATGTCATCACGTCGCCCGCCGCGTTGCGCTGGAGGGTCATGTTGCCGTCGGCGTCGTACTCGTAGGAGGCGAGGGTAATCTCTTTCTCCGGATCTTCCGGATGCGGGCCGCATATCTCAAGGATGCGTCCGCTTCTCGTGTCGTGCTCCACCCTCAGGCGGCGGCCCGCACTGTCGGTGATGGAGCGCAGCAGGCCCTCTTTCGTGTAGTCGAAGCGGATGCCCAGGCCGTTGCAGTCGGTCACGCTCTCAAGCAGGCGCACGGAATCGTACTCCTTGCACGTGAAGCGGTAGTAGAGGTCCTCGGCCATGTCCCACACGCAGTAGCCGCCGTCCTGTTCCAAACGCGCCTCCTTCCGCTCGGAGAGGATGAACGAGGGTTCCTCCGCTGTAGGCAGGGGGAAGGCCACCGGGATGCCGTCACTCATGCGGAGCGTCAGCGTGCCCTCTTCCGTGTCCGCGGCGATGCCCATGTCATAGGCGTGGTGCCATCCGTTGCCCAGAGGACCCCGGTAGTCGCTACGGCTGTACCACGTGCGCTCCCACGAGAGCGGCACCGGGCCGTCGAGCCAGAAGTCCTCCTCGTCGGTGAAGAACGTACCGCTGACCACGTCCACCGGGTGTCCAGTGACGGTGCAGATGGCCTTGTGGAGCATGTTCTTCAGGGATTCGCTCTTTATCGTCCTGTTGACCTTGCTGTGCAGCCTGTCCGCCAGCTTCCTGGTCTTTTTCTTGTAGAAACGCCCGAACGCCCCCCTGCATTTGCCGGTGACGGCATCCATCGGGTTTACCGGGACGGGGACGGGGTTGGTGAGGATCTGTCTGGCCGCAGGTATCGGGTTGATGACGCCCGTGGGCAGGAACATGCCCGCAACCTTGTGAACGCTCGGTATGCCGAGGTCGTTGCAGTCGAGGTGAAGGTGTGCGCCGCCGCCCGAGAATGGCATACCGTCGGCCAGGACGGTCAGGCTGCCCATGAAGGCGTGACCGTTGTTCTTGGGGATTGCAGCGGAAGGGGCCGCCCAGCCTGCGCCCATCGGGACGTGGGGAATGCTGCGTGTAGGGGTGGACGCAACCGCCCTCGGGATGAAACCGCCTATCTTGACGGTGGCCCCGAGCATCCCGACAAACATCGTTTTGATGGTATATGACACTTCAGAGAGAGTTGCGGCGTCTGCGTCTCCCGTATTCTGCGGAGGGGAAATCAGGTACGAGGCGAAGGCGGCCGCGAGGAAGTCCTCCGGCTTCAGCAACACACCGACATAAGGGTGAGGCATGGGGACGACGGGAGTGGGCGGTACCGTCACGAGGTGGATGTCCACCCCGATGACAGGGTCGAGCTGCTTGGAGACGGGCAGGCAGGCCATGCCCTTCATGCCCATGGCACCCAGTATGGGGAGCATCGCAGCCTCGCAGAGGTTGCCGGCAAGACCGCCGATGGCGACCGCAGCCTTCACGCCAGTGTCGAGCGCGTTGACCGAAGGGGACACGCCCGCGGCGGAGTTCGCCTTAGCACCCTCCGAGATGCCCTTGACCTGTGTGCCTACGCTGGCCTTCAGGTTGACACTTACGCTCTCGAAATAACCCACGTCTGACATACTACTTAACTCTTAATAGTGATATAAATTAAAATTAATATACAGATTGTTATAAGTACTCCCAGCCAAAAACGGAAGGTATCAGGACCAAGCACTTCAAGTAAATGATTCCATCCATAGGAACCGTTTCCTCGATATGACCATTTCCAGTTGAATATCAACCCAACAAGCCATAATAACAATAGAAATATGGCAATTATATTACCAATTTTAGGACTTGATTGGATATATTGGGCCAAATTTGATAACAGTTCTTCAAGATTTCGCAATATGTTGTTCAGCCATTCCATTGTATTTTCCTAAATTCCTTTTATACTCATACAAATAATTCTCCCAGTCATCTCCTAACACTTTGGTTAAAACATCGTTTATCTCATCGTCGCTTACCAACTTATAGCGTTCCGCATTGTTTAACAGGCTTAATAAAAGGAGAGGATAAGAGGAGTTCTTTATCAGGTCTATGGAAAGTTTGTCGGAAAGTCTGAAACCTTCTACATAACATTCCGCAGCTAACGATTTTTCTTGATTCTTTTCCCGGCACCAGCCGCTCAGTCTCAATGCTTCACTTTGCATTAGATAGTCGTTGCATCTGGAATATGCTTCAGTACCGCGATAGTATGTTTCTGCCGCTTCTTTCCAAAGCGACTCTCGTACATAGATGGAGGCTTTTCCCAATAAGGTGTTTCCGAGCAATCGGCAAGCTAAAGAGGGGTCTAATTTTTCTTCCCCGATTTCAGCGGCTTCTACGGCTTTGTCAGCAAAGTACATGGCCATCTTATAGTCCTTATGGGAAATCTGGTCGGTATATAGAATTGTATATACGGTTACAAACTGGCTGATCCAGTTAATGTCTTTCTTCACATTTTCGAGGGCAATGTCAAGGCATTTATTCGCAAATTCCTCTGTTTGCGTTGCGTTCCCTTTTTTCACACTGTTCATCAGTTTGATTAATGCCAGCCTGAAATTCGAGGCTGCCGGGTCGCTCTTATCCTCATTGGCCGCTTGTTCCGCGAGTTGCTCCATTGCTCCGTCTAAATCTATTGGCGGATAAATAGACACCGCGTCATTGGAATGTTTGGCCATTAGTTTGCCAAACTGTTCATGGTCTTTTATGTCGGATATACCCCATACCATTTGCTTGTGGAATGGCAGAGCAAGAGCCTTTTCAAACCATTCACGACATCCGTCATAGTCGTATGTGTTCTTTAGGTTAAAGACAAAACTGCATTTCATATCAGTTCCTTTTACAAGGACTTCAGTCAGTTTGTTGAAGTTTTCAACTGCGATGGAAGCGTCGTTTTCCTGTGTTGCCGGTTTATAATCCGGCATCCAGTCAATGCGTTCAAATACAATTTCTTCAGGTTTCTTTGAATCATTCCAATATTCTACCTGTTGTGCAATATATCCTACAACATCTTTTGAGAAATCGGTTTTTGAACTGAACGGAAGCTCTATGACGAACACCATATCTTCCTCTTCGCTATCAAGGGCAAGCATATAGTCATAAAAAGCATCAAGCATACTTTCGTCTCCCGGATTGATGACAATACGAATCAACTTAACCGGTTTCCTGACTGCATCTTCCCATTGGTAGAGCATCTTATCTGCTATTTGTTGTATGGCATTGCTCATATGCTGTTAATTCAATTTGACAATAGTTCCGGCTACGGATGTGGTTCCGGAAGAATCTATCGTAGCCTTTGTTGTACCGCTGACTGTTGCACTGGTACTGCCAGATGCTGTAAAATCAGCACTGGAGATATTATAATTACCGGTTGCTGTGCAATCAATATTTTCTGCAGACTGCGCAATATTGGCACCGGCGGACTCTGTTATGTCCTTTTTTGCATTAGATGATATATTGCCTTCGCTATCAATCATTATTTTGTTTTCTCCAACACACAGAGTGATGCTTTTAGAGGCAGAAATTGTGATATTTCCTTCTCCGTCTGCCGTATAGCTGTTGCCTTCCTTGTCTTTCATCATAACGCTTCCTTTTTCATCATCAAGCGTTATGGTACAGCCGCTGCGGGTAGTCAGGCTTTTTGTTTTGTTTGAACTGCCGCCACCGGTGCCTGACCTTCCATGGAATAAGCTGCCAAGTACAAACGGACGGTTCGGGTCATCATATCTGAA
>OGQZ01001237.1_pt1 | contig 20004 bp, 10 predicted proteins | sample 1553321 | NCBI WGS metagenome assembly OGQZ01 (sample SAMEA2579958, study PRJEB22360) | human gut metagenome | reverse complement strand
GGCTGCCGGTATTGTTGCTGGTGTCGGATGAACGCAACACGGGAAAGACGACCTTCCTCAATCTCTTAAAGTCGATCTTCGGCGGAAACGTTACCTTCAACACCAACGAAGATTTCCGCTCGCAGTTCAACGACGACTGGACGGGTAAACTATTGATCTGCGTGGACGAGGTGCTGCTCAACCGCCGCGAGGATTCCGAGCGGATCAAAAACCTATCGACCGCACGCAGCTACAAGGCTGAGGCGAAAGGCCGTGACCGCCGGGAGGTGGAGTTTTTCGGCAAGTTCGTTCTCTGCTCCAATAACGAGCGCAATCCCGTCCTGATCGAGGCGGCGGAAACCCGCTACTGGGTGCGGCGCGTGCCGCCGCTCCTGCATGACGACCAACACCTGCTGGCCAAAATGCGGGCCGAGATACCGGGGCTGCTCTTTTATCTGCAACAACGTATGTTCTCGTCACATGAAGAGAGCCGTATGTGGTTTGCGCCCCGACTGCTGGTCACCGATGCCCTGCGGCGGATCGTACACTACAACCGCAGCAAGACCGAAACCGAAATGCTGTCGATTATTCGCGATATCATGGATGCCGAGAACCTTGCGGAGTATCGGTTCGACGTGAGCGATATGGTCAATATGCTGGAGATACGCGGCATCCGTGTTGACCATCCCACCGTGCGGCGGATTCTTGCCGAAAATTGGCAGCTGCGTCCCGCACCTCCGACCTATTACCAACGCTATACGATAACCTACAACGGCGAAACGCAGCGACAGGATAGTAAGACGGCACGGGTCTATACCGTCTTGCGGGAACACCTCGGCGGATTGCTGAACGATGCAGCGATGTAAGAATGTTGAAAAAAGAAGGTAGCTTTCTTATTTTCATAATCTTACATTTCTTACAAATCCTCTTACAAAGTCTTACGGGTTCTTACGGACTTACAGTGCCGGATGCCGTGTAAGAGAGTTGTAAGACTCCAACCTTTTCTTTCACTGAATTTTACATCGTTTTCTCAACAAACTTACGGAAAAATGACTGCCATACCACACAGCAACCGGATTTCCATCCGTGATTTTCTCGCCCGTCGGGGCATTCAGCCCAAATACGAACGCAGCGGTTACGGCATGTATCTTTCACCCCTACGGGAAGAGCGCACGCCGAGCTTCAAAGTGGACTACGTGCGAAATCTCTGGTACGACTTCGGACTGGGTGAAGGCGGCACATTGCTCACCCTCGTGATGCGGTTGGAGCGGTGCGACCGTTACGCCGCCATCCGTATCCTTTCGAACGGTGAGATAAGGCAAGCCGGGTCTACTTCTCTTTCATCAGGTATTTACGAACGTCCGGCCGTTGGAGGGCCCTCGCCGGTCGTGCGCCCGGCTACCGTCCCCGCGCTCCGCGTCCTCTCCGACGCTCCGCTTCGTCATCCGGCATTGGTCGGTTATCTCGCCTCGCGCGGCATCGTCCCGTCGGTCGCCGCTGCATTCTGCCGCGAGGTTCGCTACGAGGTAAACGGCCGCGCCTTTTTCGCCGTCGGGTTCCGCAACGATGCCGAAGGGTGGGAGCTCCGCTCCGAGCGGTTCAAAGGCGGCTCCTCGCCCAAATACATTACAACACTCAAAGGATGCAATGCAACTAATGATATGAATGCAGTCATTGACAGCAGTGCAATCAATGCAACCAATGATGTCAATGCAATCACGGATTGCCCCGCAATCGGTGCAATAGCATCATTCCATGCCGGCAATGATCCGATGGCCTGCGAATCGGACAGGGCCATGTCGGCATCCCATGCAAGCGTCATGGTCTTCGAAGGGTTCATAGACTTTCTCTCGTATCTGTCGCTTGCGAATAACATACATCCGGTCAGCGATACGGTCGTGCTGAACTCGGTCGTCAACCTTTCCAAAGCCGTTCCGTTTCTTAACCGGCATTCGGTGATCCACGCCTTTTTCGACAACGACGAAACCGGACGCAAAACGACCTCCGACCTGCATCGTCTTTGTCCCCGCAGCGAGATCATCGACCAAAGCTGTTTCTACCGCAGATACAAGGATGTCAACGACTATCTGATCGCCCGAAAAACCTGTCCGAAGCCCCCGGAAACCGTATCCGACAGTCTGGGTCGTGATCTGCGACCTTCGAAAGCGGAAACAGCGGCGATTGAGTCTCAGCGCCGGAAAGGGGTAAAGGTTTAAGGAAGGCAAGGTTGTGTTTTTGTCAGCCAAAAACCGCTGCCTTCCCGTCGGTCGGCAGTCGATCCCGCTGGTCTGGATATTCGATCATTATTCTTTTCACCTGAAATCGCAAACGAATGGCAACACCGAAGAAACCATATAACAGACAGGGCGGCCGTCCTGTGCTGAGCAAATCCCAGCGGCAGGAATACCGACTTACCGTCCGCTACAACACGGAGCTACATCTCCGGCTCAAGGCTCTGGCCCGGCAATCGGGTCAGAAGCCCGTCGAGGTCGTGCGGCAGCTCATCGCCTATGGGTGAGTGAAGGAGCGGGTAAAGAAGGAACACCGTCCGGTATTCGACCTGCTGAAAGGATTGTCCGACAACCTGAACCAGCTGACCCGGCTGGCACACGCCAAAGGCATCGAACGGCTGGAGAAACAGATTGCATCGGTAGTGCAGGAAGTTCGGCGGCTCTTAAAATATTTGCGCGATGATCGGTAAGATAATATCGGGATCGTCCTTTTCGGGGACGGTAGGCTACGTGATGAAAGAGAAATCCCGGATATTGGAGGCCGAGGGTATCGTGCCTCCGGATGCAAAGCGCATGGCCGAGGATTTCAATGACCAGACTCTCCTGAACCCGCGGCTGAAAAACACCGTCGGGCATATCTCGCTGTCTTTCTCACCCAAGGACGCTCCGCGGATGACCGACGCCCTGATGACGCAGATCGCAAAGGAGTACATGCAGAAGATGGGCATCACCGATACGCAATACCTATTGGTGCGCCATCTCGACCAGCCCCATCCGCACTGCCATCTGGTCTACAACCGGGTCGGGAACAACGGGCAGACCATATCGGACAGGAACATCAAGATCCGCAACGCCAAGGTCTGCCGGGAGCTGACCGAGAAGTACGGATTGTATCTCGCACCGGGAAAGGACGACGTGCGGCGGGAGCGGCTGCGCGAACCCGACAAGACCAGATACGAAATCCACGATGCGATCAAAAGGTGTCTGCCCCGATGCGCCGGATGGAAAGGGCTGGAGAAGCAACTGGAAAAACAGGGCATCGGCATCCGTTACAAGTATTGCGGTTCGACTGACCGCAAACAAGGGGTTTTGTTCTCGAAAAACGGCTTCGAGTTCTCCGGATCGAAGATCGACCGGGCTTTCAACTTTACGAAACTCGACAACCGGTTCAACAATATTCAACAACAAACCCAACACCGGGCAACGCTCTTCGGGAACCTCTCGGCGGCGGCAGGCAATTACCGTTCAGCATTTGCAGGGTTGTTCGGCGGTATGGGTAGCAGCGGCACGCGCGAAGAGCCGTCATCGGTAAACCTCGGAAAGGCAGGCGGGATTCCACTGCCGCCGGCCGATTCGCCCGGCGGAGTGTCCGCCAAGCAGTTACAGCGCAAGCCGGGAGAAAGCCCCGAAAAGTATATAGCACGAATCACGGCACTGCTCAACGCCGCGGCCGAGGCGATGGCCATCGCTGCGATGGAGCACCGCCGCAGGATGGAAGAACAGAAAAGAAGAGCCAAAATAAAACTGTAACCGAATTAGAAAATCTCAAAAATCATGAACGACGAAAATAAGATCGGACTCTCGATCGAAATGTACGAAGACCTCAAAGAAACGCTCGTCAAGGCTGTCAAAAGCACCAAAGCCAACGCGGGTCTGGAGAATGCACAGCTGGAACGGATCGAGCGGCTGATAGAGGCCACGGAGCTCTCGCAGGGGCAGGTCGCACAGATGCTCGAACAACTGCAACGGCATACGGCCTTGCCGGGAGTAAAAACCGAGCAGGAGCGGGAATTTACCGACAAATACAACGCTCTGTTGGCGCAGTTAGCGGGTAGGCTGGAGGTGATCGACAAAGAGATCAGGCAGACACATACATTGATAGAGCAGGTGAGGCAAGCTGTCGAAGCAGCGGTAAAGCCCGAAAACCTGCCAGTGCGGGAGCACCGGCATACTTATACGCTCGATATCAGTTCTTCGAAAACATTTTTGACGATGTTCGTCATGCTGGGATGTATTTTCCTGCAAGGCGCATTCATTTACCGAATCTCAGAGAATAATCGGCTGTTAGCTGCGAACGACCTGAAATACCGCTACGTGAAAATGCGTGGTGAGATCAAAGAAAAGGAGCTTATGGAGTTGGAAACGATATTCAGGGATGAGCAGCACACGGCCATACGCGATACCGTCCGAAACCAAGTTGAACGGTACAAAGAAGCCGTAAGGCGGCGGGCAGAACAACTAGAGCGGGCTGCAAGCAAAGAGCGCAAAGCGAAAAAGCTACTTGATGATGCAGCACAGTTGCGGGGAAAATAATTTATTTTCCCCGCTATAATGATTCGTTAATTTTGATTGACCACCTCCATGTTGTTTTGAAAATCAAGCAGTTGTGTTAATCTTGGATTTGTGGGCGTAAATGGTTTGGAGTCAATAATATAGGGGCGAACTTTTGCGTTTTAAAAATACGCATAAAAAAGCCCCTGTTCTTGAAAAGAACGAGGGGCAAAGGATTTTTTGAGGGGGCTGTGTGGGCCCCGGCATGATTGCCGTCCGCAGGCATCGCCCGTTATTTCAGCTTGCAGAGTTTGCGGTCTGCGTCGGTTGCCTCGCGTATGGAGATTGCAAAGCCTCCGCCGCGCGCCATCTCCACGTCGAGTTCCGTGCGTTGTCTGACCTTCCCGGTGCGGATGACATATGCCTGCGGATTGGTCTGGTAATCGGCATCGGGGGCATCGGCGTAGAGCGTCGCCACGTACTCCTTACCGGGATCGAGGTAGTCGAACGGGAGCGTCACCGTACGTCGGTTCTCGTCCGTCACGCCGCCCACGAACCACTCGCCCGTGTCTTTGGCCTTGCGCGCCACGACGATGTAGTCGCCCGGTTCGGCCAGCAGGTAGCGGCTCTCTTCCCAGTCCAGTGCGACGTCCTCGATGAAACGGAACGCATCCATGTATTTCTCATAGTGCTCGGGCAGGTCTGCCGCCATCTGCAGCGGCGAGTACATCGTCACGTACAACGCCAGCTGGTTGGCGAGCGTCGCGTTGACGTGCGAGTGGTTGCCGGGGTTGACCTCCGCGACGTCCATCACGAAGATGCCGGGCGTGTAGTCCATCGGGCCGCCCTGCAGGCGCGTGAAGGGCAGGATCGTCACATGGTGGGGCTTCGAGCCGCCGAACGCCTGGTACTCCGTGCCGCGTGCCGACTCGTTGCCGATCAGGTTGGGGTAGGTGCGGCAGAGGCCCGTCGGGCGCACCGCCTCGTGGGCGTTGACCATGATCTTGTGGTCGGCGGCCCGGCGGACGGCATAGAGGTAGTGGTTGTTCATCCACTGCCCGTAATGGTGCTCGCCGCGGGGCAGGATGTCGCCCACGTACCCGCTCTTGACCGAGTTGTACCCGTATTTGTCCATCAGGCGGTAGGCCGCTTCCATGTGGCGTTCGTAGTTGCGCACCGAAGCCGACGTTTCATGGTGCATCATCAGCCGGATGCCTTTCCCGTGCGCATATTCGTTCAGTGCGGCGATGTCGAAATCGGGGTAGGGGGTCACGAAATCGAAGACGTAATCCTTCGTGTGCCCGAACCAGTCCTCCCAGCCGACGTTCCAGCCTTCGACGAGCAGCTGGTCGAACCCGTGTGCCGCCGCGAAGTCGATGTACCGCTTCACGTTCTCGTTCTCGGCGCCGTGGCGGCCGCTGGGCCTGCATCGGGCGTAATCCGTCACGCCGAGCTGTACCGACGGCACGTCGCGCGTATAGGCCCAGTCGCTCTTGCCGGTGATCATTTCCCACCATACGCCCATGTATTTCACGGGCTTGATCCACGAGGTGTCGTCATAGGCGCACGGCTCGTTGAGGTTCAGGATCAGCTTCGAGGCGAGGATGTCGCGGGCGTCGTCCGAGACCGTCACCGTGCGCCACGGGGTATGGCAGGGCGCCTGCATGTAGCCTTTCCACCCCTGTGCGTCGGGCGTAAGGTGCGAGGTGAAGATGAAATTCCGGTCGTCCAGGTCGAGGTGCATGCACGCATAGTCGACCAGCGCCGCTTCGTGGATGTTGATGTAGAGCCCGTCGTCGCTCTTCATCTGCAGGGCCGTCTGTACGCCCGTGGGCGAGAAGGGCGTCTGCGACGAGTTGGGCGTGATGGCGCCGGGCATCAGCTCCCGTATCTGCGAGAGTTTCGACTCCGTGTAGTCGTACTCCTGCGTGTCGTAGTCGCCCGGGATCCAGAACGCCGTGTGGTCGCCCGCCATGGCGAACTGTGTTTTCTCCTCGCCGATGACGAAATAGGTCAGCGACTCCTGTTCGGGGAATTCGTAGCGGAATCCGAGCCCGTCGTCGTAGAGCCGGAAGCGGATCGTCATGTCGCGGCCTGTCGCGGCCTGCCGCAGCGTGACGGCCATTTCGTTATAGCGGTCGCGGATCTCGGCCTGCTCGCCCCATACGGGACGCCATGTCTGGTCGGACTCGCTGCGGGCCACCTGCCCGAGGGTGAACCCGTCGTAGAGCGATACCGGGCGCCCTGGTTCGCCCTTGCGGATTTCAGCCCCGAATTCCAGCTTTGGGGCTTCGCCGCGCAGTTCGAGCCCCATGCCGCTGGGCAGGATCACGGGGCGCTCCTTGTAATCGAGCGTATAGGTGGGGCGGCCTCCATCCGCCAGGCTGAACTCCAGGCGGAGGCGGCCGTCGGGCGAGAGGAGCGTCTCCTGTGCCGTGCAGGCTGCACCGGCCAGCAGCGCGGAGATATATAAAAATATTTTCTTCATGGTTCGGTCTTGTTATTTACGTTTGAATTCTACGATCAGCGCCTGCCGCGGGCCGACCGTGGTGGTATCGTCCACCTCCGTGGCTTTGCCCGTCAGGACGTTGCGCCCGTCGCTCAGCCCCGAGGCGATCTCGGCATAGTGCGACCACGGCACCTGTTTCTTGCCCCGCGAGTTGTTGATGAAGACGAATACCGCGTCGGTGTCGTCATAACGGAAATAGGCGTAGGTGTTGTCGCGCGAGAGGAAGTGCATCGTGCGGCCGTTGTGGATCACGGGCTTCGACTTGCGCCATTGGAAGAGCCGCTGCGTGTAGTCGAAGAGCCCCGCCTGTACGGCATCGCGCTGCGCCGGGTCGAACAGGTTCACCGCGTCGCCCTCCCAGCCGCCGGGGAAATCCACGCGCAGCCCGCCGTGTCCCTGCGAGAGGTCTTTCGAGGTGAACATCATCTCGTCGCCCGAGAATATCTGCGGGATGCCGCGCATCGTGGCCAGCATCGCCATCGAGAGTTTCAGCCGGTCGGGGTTTCTGCGTACGATGTCGCCGATGCGGTCGGTGTCGTGGTTGGCGACGAAGATCATCATTTTCGACAGGTCATGGTAGACGAAATCGTGCGACAGGCAGTCGTAGACGCGCGTCATGCCCTCGCCCCAGCGGAGCGAGTCGGTGGGCAGCGCCCGGCAGATGGCCTCCTGCAGCGGGAAATCCATGATCGACGGCAGGTGCGAGTCGAAGCCGTCCTTGTTGGGATTGCCGCCCTGCCAGTATGCCAGTTGCGGGATCGACGACGTCCAGCATTCGCCCACGATGTTGAAATCGGGGTATTCCCTGCGTACGGCCGCGCACCACTCGCTCATCGGCACCTTCTCGTTGTAGGGGTAGGTGTCGACGCGGAACCCGTCCAGGCCGGCATACTCGATCCACCACACGGCCCATTGCTTGAAATATTGCAGCACATAGGGATTGTCGAGGTTCATGTCGGGCATCGACGGCACGAACCAGCCGCTCTCCTGCAGGTCGAGGTCGTAGCGCGAAGCGTTGGGATCCATGTTCGTCGAGAAGCAGACGTTCGTCCCGGTGTATTCGGGGAACTGGTGTATCCAGTCTCTGAAAGGCAGGTCTTTCATCCACCAGTGGCCCGTGCCGCAGTGGTTGGTGACGATGTCCATAATCACCTTCAGCCCGTGCTCGTGGGCTTTGCCGACGAACTCCCTATACAGTTCGTTCGAGCCGAACCGGGGGTCTATGCGGTAGTAGTCGCCGCAGGCGTAGCCGTGGTACGAACCTTCGGGTTCGTCGTCCAGCAGCAGCGGCGTGGGCCATACGGCCGTGGCGCCCAGCCCTGCGATGTAATCCAGGTGGTCGATCATCCCCTGCAGGTCGCCCCCGTGGCGGCCGAAGAAGGCGCTGCGGTCGGCGCGCTCCCGCGTGTGGGGCGTCGAGTCGTTCGACGCATCGCCGTTGGCGAAGCGGTCGGGCATCAGGAGGTAGATCATGTCGGCCGTGGTGAAACTCTTGCGTGCGACCGAGCCTTCGGCGCGTGCCGCGATCTCATAGGGAACCTTGAACTGTCGTTCCCCCTGCGAGAATACGAGGTAGTAGGTGCCCGGCTCCGCGTCGGGTTTCACCTCCACGTCCACGAATAGGTAATTGGGACTGTCGGCTTTGTGGCGGGCCTTCACCCCGACGCCCTGTCCGCCTTCGATGCGGACGTCGTATGCCGCGATGCCGGCCCCGTTGACGAGCAACTGGAGCGGGGTCTGCATCCCCGTCCACCACGAGAGGGGTTCGACGCGGGTAACCTCGCCCGAGGCGTCTGCCACCGAGGCGGGGTCGAATGCGGACTGTCCTGTCCCTGTGCAGGAGAGCAGTCCGGCTGCTGCGAGTGTCATGAAAAATCGGTTCAAAATATCGTCGTTTGTAAAGTTAGCAAAAAATCGGTTTCCAGCGATTCCCGTTTCGCCCGGGGCATCCCTGTGCTTCTCGTGCGCATCCCTGTGCTTCTCGGATGGTTTACTGTCTATTCCCGTCGGGTTCTATCGGGTTCCCGGCGGGTTCCCGGCGCTGTTTCCGCGCATCCCCGGCGCATGTCCGCAACTTTTATCTCCTGTCTTGTGCGAAGACCAGCCATTGCCATGCGGGAAGCACGGTGCGGGTGCCGCCCGTGTATTCCTTCCCGGTGAAGAACTCGCGGCGCGAGCCCTCGAACGGCAGGTCGAATGCGACCTCCTCCGCACTGAGGTTCGCAGCGACTGTCACCTCGTTGCCGCCGGCCGTACGGGAAAACAGCATCAGGCCGTCGGGTGTTCGTTCGCCGAGCGGGTATGCGGCCTGCCCGCCGCGTTCCCCGGCTGCGAGCGCCGGGTTCTCGTGGCGCAGCCGGATCAGGGCGGCGTAGAAATCCGTAAATCCGTTGCGTTCCCACGCGGGGACGGGGTCTTTCTCGAAGAACTCGAAGCGGTGGTCGAACCCCATCTCCTGTCCGGTATAGACGAGCGGCTGCCCGTTGGGCAGCGTGAAGGTCAGCAACGCCATCACGCGTGCCGCGTCGCCCATGCGCTCGAATTCCGTCCCGGCCCACGAGTTTTCGTCGTGGTTCGAGGTGAACATTAGGCGGAACGCCTCGCGCGGCATGGCAGCGGAGTCTCTGGCGACGTAGGCACGCAGGTCTGCGGCGCTTTTGCGTCCCTGTGCGATGTCGTTCAGCAGGTGGTGCAGCTCCCACGCATACGAGGCGTCGAACGCCCCGTCGTGCAATGCGGGGGCTTCGCCCTCGGCGAGCAGGTAGATGCCGGGGTACTCTTTCCGCAGTGCGGGCAGCGTCTGCTGCCAGAAGTCGATGGGTACCTCGCACGCCATGTCGCAGCGGAATCCGTCGATGCCGCGGTCGAGCCAGAAACGCATGGCGGCCGCCATTGCGGCACGCATGTCCGCGTTGCCGTAGTCGAGCTTGGCGATGTCCGTCCAGTCGTACTGCACGATGGTGTTGCCCTGCGAGTCACGTACATACCAGTCGGCCGGGCGCTCCTCGATCCAGCGGGCATCGGGCGAGGTGTGGTTGGCCACCCAGTCCAGGATCACGCGCAGCCCGAGTCTGTGGGCTTCGGCCAGGAACCGGTCGAAATCCTCCAGCGTGCCGAATTCGGGGTTGACGGCTTCGTAGTCGGAGATGGCGTAGTACGAGCCGAGGGTTCCCTTGCGCTCCTTGACGCCGATGGGGTAGACGGGCATCAGCCAGACGATGTCCACGCCCAGTTCTCTGAGCCGGGGCAGGTGGCGTGCGGCCGCCGCCAGCGTCCCTTCGGGGGTGTACTGGCGCACGTTCATTTCGTAGACGACCGAGTTGTAACTCCAGTCGGGGTGGGCGGCCGGTTGCTGCGGCCGTGTGCCGCAGGCAACCAGTACCATTGCGAGAAGTAATGCGGGCAAGCGTTTCATGGCGTGTCGTTTAGAGCGTGAATACCACCGACGACCAGGCGCCCATGAGCAGTTTCGACGAAGCGTCGCCGCGCTGAAGTTTCACTTCACCTGAGACGCCTACGGCCTTGTCCGGTTGGTCGGTAAGGGTCAGTATCTGCTCCTCCCGGCCGAAGTTGTGCACGACGAGCATCCGTTCGCCGTCCAGCTCGCGGTACCAGGCCGCGATGGATTGCTGCGAGGTGTTGCCGTCGTTGTAGACCGGGTGTTTGACCATCTTGCCCTGCGCCAGCACGGGGTAGGTGTTGCGCAGCCGGGCGAACGTGCGGTAGAGGTTGAGCAGCGAACCGTCGTCGTCGGCCTGTGCCTCGACCGAGATCGCCGGGGTCAGCATCTGCATGTCGATCTTGCCCGAGAGGCTTCCCGAAGCCAGTTCGTTGCCCGCCTTGTCCCACAGGATCGGGGTGCGGACATATTCGTCGCCGTTGGATTTGGTGCCCCAGTACCCGAGCTCTTCGCCCTGGTAAATGTAGGGTGCGCCCTGCGCCGTGAGCAGCACGGCGGCCGCCACCTTCATCTTTTCGGCGGACTGTCCCAGGTCGGAGCCCGTGCGATCCTCGTCGTGGTTCGAAAGTTTCGTGGCTTCGATATAATCGCTGCGGTACTGTGCGTAGAGGGGCTGCACGTCGAGGATGTCCTTGACGAAATAGCATCCGATGCCGTTTTGCAGCGCCCATTTGAGCTTGTACCAGAACGTGAATTCGAACAGCGCCGGCAGCCCCCGGTAATAGGGTGCCGCCTTGTCCGCTTCGTCGAGCATCTCGCCCACCATGTAGAAATCGCCCTCTCCGCCGGCGGCCTTGTAGCTCTCGTTCATGCGGTCGTAGAATTTCTTGAGGAACGTGGGGTTCTCGTCGTTGTAGGCGTTGTGGTAGATGTGCTTCACGGCATCGAGGCGGAACCCGTCCACGCCCATGCGTACCCACTTGTCGGCCGCTTCGGTGACGGCCTTGAACGCCCCGGACTGCTCGGCCTCGGCGGCCTTGCCGTAGTTGAGGTCGGCGAATGCCGCCGTCCAGAAGTGCGAATGGTACATCGTCGGCAGCGAGAACTGCACGTTGGCCGGATCGGCCGAGCGGTTCGACATCAGGGTGAAGGGCTCCCCGAACCGGATGATCGTCCGGTTGTCGGGGGCGCCGTATTTGGTGCCTGCGGCCCACGACGTGGTCGAGGTGCGGACGAGGAATCCCCAGTCGGAATCGAAGTCGAGCGTCAGTTCGTAACTGTTGCCGCCCCTGGCGTAGAAGCGTTTGCTCGTGCCGTTGCCGAAATAGAGGTATTTGTCGTCCGCGCCGCCCTGCGTATTGTCCGCATCCGCGGCATCGGTCGTTTCGGTAACGGTCACCGTCGGGCTGTCGGCATTTGTCCAGTCGAGCACGAACTTGAAGCGCCCGGCGGCACCCGCCCCCGTGTCGGTCGAGAACCATTGTCCGGCATCGTAGCCTGCGGCGCCTTCCGTGGCGATCTGGTCGATCCGCCCGGCCGCGATGTCGGCCTGCGGGTCTTCGGAGAAGATATAGCGGTCACGGTAAGGGCTCCCTTCGGACGCGGCGGCCGATTTGAACCACGGGTGGTCTTTGCCCGTATGGTTGAGCACGTAATCCAGGTAGACCCGGATGCCGCGGGCATGGGCCGCGTCGATGAATGCCCTCAGGTCGGCGTCCGACCCGAAGGCGGGGTTGACCGCCTCGTAGTCGAGCACGTCGTAACCGTGGTACGAAGCCGCCGGATGGATCGGTGAGAGCCACACGGCCGAGGCGCCGAGTGCGTCGATGTAGTCGAGCCGCCGGGTCAGCCCCGGCAGGTCGCCCACCTTGTCGCCGTTGCCGTCGGCAAAGCTGTATACCAGCAGCTGGTAGCTTATGTCGGCGCGTTTGCGGTTGTCCCACGCATCGGGCTGGGCGACGACCTGCTCGCCCTCGAAATCCTGGGAGGCATCGCCGCTCTGTGTCACGGTGACGACGACCGGATCGCAGCCCGGGGCGGTGAAGGTAAGCGTCGCGGAGCGTTTCGACGACTCGTTTGCGGTCGCCGTGACCGCGAACGACGTGGAGGTTTTGCCCGATGTGAGGGCCGGTGTGCACCATGCGGTATTGTCGCTCTGCGTCAGCGACCACGCGCCCGCATCGGTGCGCAGGTCGAGCAGCCGGCTGCCGCCTGCGGCTTCGAATTCTATCTCCGCGGGGGTCACGGAGAGCATACTGCCGCCGGTATCGCCGGTCTTGTCGTCGCTGCACGACACGGATACGGAAAGTACGAGTGCCAGCAGCAGGAAAAGAAATTTTTTCATAGCGGAATCTCGGTTAAAGTTCGTTTCGGGGCCTGCCGTCCGGTCAGGGGCGGCAGGCCAGAAACGGGACGGCAATCTCTGTGTGCCGTCCCGTGAAAGGGTGGCCGTTATTCGGCCTCTGCCGGGGTCTTGCCCTCGGACATGATGTATATCTGCGAATTCGCGAGGTCGAAATAGATGTCGTAGGTGCCGTCGAGCTGGACTTTCATGTTCTGCGAACCGCCGCTGGTGATGATGTCGACGGCCTTGTTGATGTCGACCGCACCGCCCGACGCCGTGCCGTAGTTCTTGGAGTCGTCCCAGGCGTTGTTGAAGCGGATCTTGAATTCGCTGGCGGTGGTCAGGACTACGCCTTTGCGAACGAGGTAGGCGCCCTCCTCGCTCATGGAGAAATCGCCCAGGTCACCCCATCCGGTGATGTTGCCGACCAGTCCCCATGTGTCGGCGACCAGCTCGGGCTTGGCGCCTGCGGCCATCACGTAGGCGCGTCCCGCCTCGGGCAGCAGCCAGTAGTCGTACGTGCCGGCTTCGGCGATCACGGCATTGACCTTGTCGGCGGAAACCTTGAAGGCCGAGCCGATCGTGCAGGTGTAGGGGCTGCTGCCGGCGAATGCGGCGTCGGCCCCGATCCACTGCGACTCGTCGCCGCTCTTGAAGAGGAATTCCGAGTTGGCGGCTACCTCGACCCCTGCGGCCTTGTAGGCCACGATGTTCGAGCTGGCGCTCTCCATGGCCGTCGGGCCCCAGTCGGGGGTTGCGACGGTCTGGCCGTGGATGTACCAGTCGGCCTTTTCCGGCCCCGGGTCGGGTTCTTCGCCGCCGCCCGTGCCGTAGTCGCCGGCATTGAGTTCGTAGGTGATCTCCGCAGAGTTGTTCAGGGTTGCGTATACGCGGTAGTTGCCCGCCGTGGCCTTGATGTTGTCGCCGTTCTGCGAAAGGCGTCCGTCCGCCCCGCCGAAGTTTATCGCCCAGTCGTTGTCCGCACGGAATTTGAATTCCCCGGCGGTCAGTGTGACGTCGACCCAGAAACGCTGTTTTTGGGTGTCGAAATTCATCTCCGTGTCGGTGTCCCAGCCGCCCGGAGTGGCATCGCCGATAATACCCATCGAGTTGAACGACAGCTTATTGCTTAACGTTAATGTCGAACGGTCGAATACGAAGCGGTAGAAGCGCTTGGAATAGACCATGATGTTTCCGGAACCGCCGCTGGAGATCAGCGTGATCGACGGGGCTTCCGTTTCCGGAGCCGCAGCATCACCGTCGGTGCCCCAGTTGCAGGCATCGTTCCAACCGGCTTCGCCGCTCAGTTTGAAGCCGTTGGCGGCTTTTTCGCCCAAGTCAACGATAGCTTCGTAGGTGACCTCGTCGCCGGAGAAACAGAACAGTCCCTGTGCGTTGTCGAAATTCCAGCCGCAGTAATCGCCGATTACCCAGACCTGGGGATAGGTACGCTCGGCCGTCGTCACGGTCATGCGGACGGTGGCGGGGGCGGAGTAGAATTTTTCGAAGTCGGTGCCGATCGTGGCGCTGATGTAGAAATCCACGTCCGTAGGTTCGCCCGAGGGAACCCCCAGGCCGCCGTCTTCCACGGACAGCGCAAGGATGTTGTTGAGGCTTTCATAGGTCTGTTCCGACGAGGTGCCGTTCATTCCCGTGAAGAGCACCAGTTTCGCACCGTCGTTGTACGAGGCTTCGATCGAGTAGTTGATCTGGGTGCGGACGCCGAAGTCGGCGGCGTCCCAGGTGAAGGTCTGCGTCGAGCCCATGTTGTCGGGCGTAATGACGATCTCCCCGGGCAGCGCATGCAGCACGGGCGCCACGACCTTGTCGGGGTCGTAGGCCTTTACCTCGTCGAGCTTTTGGCAGGCGGAGAGGAGCCCCGTCGCAGCCGCCAGCATCATCGCATATCGTGTAATTTTCATAGTCGTACGATTTTTAGGGTTGGTTATTTATCGGTTGCGTTTCCGTAGCCGGGATTCTGGTGCAGTTCGGGGTTGGAAGCGAGCTCCGACGAAGGGATGGCAAAGATTTTCATGTAATCATCGAACCCCTGTCCGGTGAAGGTGCCGCCCTTGTATGTCCAGAGGAACGACGGGGTGGTGAACTTGCCGTAGCGGATCAGGTCGGTGCGGCGGTGCCCCTCCCACATCAGCTCGCGGGCACGCTCCTCGAGCAGGTAGTCGGCCGTGACCGACGAGGGGGCCGATACCCCGGCGCGGTCGGTCAGCTCCTTGAGCTTCGGCAGCGCGGTGTTGGCCTGTCCCAGGTTCATGCAGGCCTCGGCGTAGATCAGGTAGATCTCGCCCAGGCGGATCATCGGGAAGTCGATGTCGCTGTATGCCTTCGATGCAGCCGTGGCAAGGAATTCGTCGTTGGTCATGTCGTGGGGGATATTGTTGAACTTGAGGCAAGTCCACCCGTTGAGGAAGACATAGAGCGCATCGTTCATCGACTCCTGGCGGCCTTTGATGTAGAACATTCCGCCGCGTTTGTCGTTGACCGTATATTCGCCCGTGGTGTAGTCCGCGTTGCGGGCGTTGAAATATTTCTGTACGTATTCGTAGGGTACGCGGATGCCGGCCCAGCCGTTGTTCACGCCGTTGATCTTCTGTTCGGCCGTCACGTCGGTGGCGGCGATGGCTGCCAGCGTCAGGTACGACGTGCCGCCGTAGGACTGCGTCTGCTCGGCGTCGTATGCCACGCCGAAGATGATCTCCTTCAGGGCGTCGGCGTTCTCGCCGTTGTCGCCGCGGAAGAGGTCGGAATACTCCGGGCAGAGCGAGTAGCCCATGCCGAAGATCGCTTCGCAGGCGGATTTGGCCTCCGTCCACATCGGGGTGCCGGCATAAACCTCGGCATTGAGGTACATGCGGGCCAGCAGGCCGTTGACCGCACCCTTGTCGGCACGCGGGTAGTTCGAGCGTGCGGCAGGCATCGCGCTTTCGTCCGAAGCCAGGTCGGTCAGCTCCGAGATGCAGTAGTCAAAGACATCCTTGCGCGAGGCCTGTTTGGGGTTCACACCGCCGCCGAAGGGCGAGGTCTCGGTCGTAAACGGCACGTCGCCGAACACGTCGAGGGCGATCCAGTAGAAATAGGCGCGCAGGAAACGGGCCTCGGCACGGAAGCTCTGGATCCTGGCGGCCAGTTCGCTGCTCACGCCGCGGTCGGAGAGTTTGTCCGAGGCGGTCTGGCGCAGGTACTCGTTCACGTAGGCGATGCCCTGCAACGTACGTACGTAGACGGCGTAGGTCGCGTCGTTGTCGGCGTCGGACCACGTGTCGGTATTCATGGCGCGAACCCAGGCGTCGTTCTCCCAGGCGCATTTGCAGGCGTCGGCCGTAACCTCCTGGATCGTCCAGAATGCGCGGATGAGCTCCGAGGCGCCGCCGTCGCTGACCTGCAGGTCGGTGGTGTCGTTCGAGACGAAATTGAAATAGAGTTTGGTGAGCCCGGCCAGGTAGCCGTTCTCGTCTTTCCCGTAGACGGTCTCCGAGGTCGAGTCGGACGGGTTGAGGGGCAGGGTGTCGAGATCCCCGATGCACGAAGTGAGCAGCATCGTTGCGCCTGCCGCCGCCAAGGCGAAATGTTTTATGTCGATTTTCATGGTTCGTTCGTTTTTAGAAGTTTACATTCAGACGCAGCGAATAGGTGCGCGGGCGCGGCCAGATCGAGCCGTCGATGCCGTTGACGCCCGGTATTTCGGGGTCTACGCCGCTGTAATCGGTGATGACGAATACGTTCTGCACGCCGAAGGCGACGCGCATCGAGCCCTTCCAGTTGCCAATCTTGTTGAACGTGTACCCGAGGTTGATGTCGTCCATGCGGAAGAACGAAGCGTTTTCGAGGAACATGTCCGAATACCACTGCTCGCCGCTGTTGGCCTTCGTAAAGCCGGTCTTCTTGACCAGCCGTGCGAAGTTGGGCAGGTTGCCGGCGTTGATGTCGATGTTGGACGTCGAGTTGGCCGAGGCGAAGTCGTTGAAGACCCAGTTGCCCGCCGAACCGTGGCCGTTGAAGCCGAAGTCCCAGTTCTTGTAGCTCAGCTTGAGGCTGATGCCGTAGAAGAAGTCGGGGTTGGGGCTCTTGTCGGTCATGTAACGGTCGCCCTGGTCGATCTGGCCGTTCTTGTTGCGATCCACCAATGCGTTCTGGATCGGCTTGCCGTCCTGGTCGTAAACCTGCTGGAAGCAGTAGTAGGTGTAGGGTGCATAACCCACCATGTGGCGCTGGAGCAGGTTGCCCGTACCCTTGGTGATGCTGCTCACCTGGATGGCGTAGTCGGGGTCGTCGGTGTTGTTGAGCTTGGTGAACTCGGTGTGCTGGAACGTGCCGTTGAAGCCGACCGTGAGGTTCCAGTCCTTGGTCTGCACGGGGATGAAATTCAGGTTGAACTCCACGCCCTTGTTCTCCATCGAGCCGATGTTGGTGAGCACCGTGTTGCCGAAGTTCGAGCCCATGGGGGTGATGACGTTGTTCAGGAGGTCGTCCGTCTGACGCAGGTACCAGTCGACGCTGCCGTTGATGCGCCCGCCGAGGAACCCGAAGTCGAGGCCGACGTTGTAGGTCGTCGTGGTCTCCCATTTGATGTTGGGGTCGTAGGCGCCCGGCGTGAGGTAGAACATGTGCCCGGCGCTGCCCATGTAATAGGTCTTATAGACGTCGGTCGACATGTAGTAACGCGCCAGGTAGGGATAATTGGAGCCGATCTCCTGCTGCCCGGTCTGCCCCACGCTGACGCGCAGCTTGAGGGCCGAGACGGCACGCGAATCCTTCAGGAAATTCTCCTCGGCGATGTTCCACGCAAAGGCGCCCGAAGGGAAGAGGCCCCAGCGGGTATCCTTCGAGAAACGCGATGAGGCGTCGTCACGCAGTGTGAAGGAGAAGAGGTATTTCGAGGCGATCGAATAGTTCAGGCGTCCGTAGAACGAGAGCAGATAATTCTCCTGGCGGTTGAACGGGTAGCGCGAATCCTCGCCCTTCTGCTCGTGCGTCTCGTTGAAATAGGATACCGAGTGGTCGGAGCTGTAGAAATGCTGCCACGAATAACCGGCCATCACGTCGAGGTGGTGGATGCCCCACTCCTTATTGAAGTTGGCGTAGAATTCGAGCAGCTGGTTGCGGCGGAAGTTCGTCGTCCACGAATACTGTCCCCAGCCGCGGGCCTCGGTGTCGGTGTATGCCTGGAACGAGCCGGGGTTCACGCCGTCGTAGGTCTTGGCGCTCGATACGTCGAGGCCGAGGTTGAGGTTGAAGCGCAGCGCCTCGAAGCCGTGAACCTTATAGTCGATCTGGGCGTTGCCGATGAAACGCTTGGCACGCGCCGTATTGTCGCGGTCGTAGAGCTGCGAGAGCGGGCCTGCGCCCAGCAGGGTGTTGGGCGTGAAGTCCTCGCCGCGGCCCGATCCGTAGTTCCAGTATCCGTTGGTGGTCGTGTAGTCGATCGAACCGTCGTCGTTGCGGAAATAGGGGTCGATCGTGGGGTTGAAGAAGGCCGCCGAACCCACCACGCCGCCCGAGGCGTAGCGCTGCGACGTGATGACGCCCTTGGCGTTGAGGTTGACCGTGAGGTGCTTGTCGAAGAAGTTGGGCGAGAGGCTCAGGTCGAGCGTCCCGCGTTCGTATTTCGATGTTTCGAGCGTACCCTGCTGGTTGGTGTAGCCCACCGATGCGCGGTAGGGCATCCTATCGTTGATGTTGCCGATCAGGCTGACGTTGTGGTCATGCGAAATGGCGGTGCGGAAGACCAAGTCCTGCCAGTTGGTGTTCTTGTCGCCGAGCATCGACTGCACCTTGTCGCCCGTGGTCGTACCTGCGGGGTATACCTGGTCGATGTAGGTGCGGAACTCGCCGGGCGACATCACGGGCAGCTCGTCGGAGTTGGTCTGGACGCTCACGCTGCCGCTGTACGATACGCGGGGCGTGTTGCCGCGCCCCTTCTTGGTGGTGACGAGGATGACGCCGTTCGAGGCGCGCGAACCGTAGATGGCCGCCGCCGAAGCGTCCTTGAGCACGGTGAAGGATTCGATGTCGTTGGGGTTGATCGTCTCCAGCGGGTTGGCCATACCCTTGCCGCCGTCGACTGCGATGGGCACCCCGTCGATCACGATCAGCGGGTCGTTCGAGGCGTTGAGCGAAGCCGCACCGCGCACGCGGATGGTGGCGCTCGATCCGGGGCCTCCGTCGCCGGGGATGATATGCACGCCCGGAACCTTACCCTTGAGCATGTCCTGTGTGGAGACCACGGCGCCGCGGTTGAACTCTTCGGCCTTGATCGCCACGACCGAACCGGTCATGTCGTTCTTCTTGACCGTACCGTAGCCGATCACCACCACGTCGTCGATACCCATGGCATCCTCTTCGAGCGTGAGGTGCGCCAGCAGCGACGAACTGGCCACCAGGCTGACGGTCTTGTAACCGACATAGCTGACCTCGATGACCGACTCGGGGCCGGCGGCGCGGATGGCATAGTCGCCGTCGATGCCCGTCGAGACACCGTTGGTCGTGCCCTTTTCGACGACGGTAGCGCCCAGGATCGGCATCCCGGACTTGTCGACAACTACGCCTTTTACCTCATAACCAGCGTTTTGCGCCAGCGTGAGGGGGGGGTAAATTGACATATGAGCAAGATACCCGCACACATAGTTAAAAATCGTTTCATAAGAATTTTGGTTAGTTTATAAGTTGATTTTATGGATTGTAGGTCATTGGGCCTTGTGTTCTTTGACCAGGAAGACCGACACGGCGGCCAGCAGCATGAATACCCCGGCGAGCGCCAGCATGTCGGCCGCATCGGAGGCGAAGCAGTACTTGACGATGGCACCGCCGGTCAGTCCGATGACGATCTGGGGGACGGTGATCGTGAAATTGAAGATACCCATGTATACGCCCATGCGGCGTGGCTCGACCGCGCGCGACAGGATGGCGTAGGGCATGGCGAGGATGCCCGCCCAGGCGATGCCGATCCCCACCATCGGGAGCATCAGCGCGTACTGGTCGTGCAGCAGGCACAACCCCGCGAAGCCCAGCGCCCCGGCGAGCAGGCAGGCAGCGTAGACGGGTTTGTTGCCGTAGCGCGCGGCGACGCGCCCGAGGAACAGGGCGGCGATGCAGGCGGGGATGGGGTAGGTGCCGTTGAGCACGCCGACCCATGTCTGCGTGGCGCCGGCCGAGAGCACTTCGCCCGTGGCATGGTCGGTGACTACACCCGTGATGGCGGGTTTGAGGTAAGTCCACATCAGGAAGAGCGCCGCCCACGAGAAGAACTGCGTGA
>OGQZ01001233.1_pt1 | contig 20016 bp, 20 predicted proteins | sample 1553321 | NCBI WGS metagenome assembly OGQZ01 (sample SAMEA2579958, study PRJEB22360) | human gut metagenome | reverse complement strand
GTTAACTGGGAGAAAGGAAAAATCCAATTACCATCTAAGATAATTGGATTATACGTGATTTTATGTTATTAATGTGCAAAAACACACCGGTTTACGATATAGATAATGAAAAAATACTAAATACAAATCTGCTGCCCGGACTTATGAAGCAAAAAGGTGCAAACAATCATACTTTTACAAAATGGATGAAGTACCGCTATTCATCCGGCACAAACACGATGGCCCGAAAATTAAAGGGAATCACATTCGGACAGGGAGCTCGTATGCGCATTAACCGCGAAACTAAAGCTTTGAGCTTCAGCGATTGTTATTGGATAAAAGCCACGGATGATCCTATACGCTTTGAGGAGATAAGTCCCTATTACAAGCCTTTCTGGGACGGAAATGAAGCATTTGCAGGACAGGCTGCTCCGACACTTTATGTGGGAGGTGCACTGTCAAAGGAGTGGAAACAGGATGGAAAACTTTACAAGTATGGCGATATTTCTGTGGAACTGCAATGTATTGAGCTTTGCAGGAAATGTGGTATTTCCGTAGAAAACGCAGATGAGACAGACGGCGGAATCGCAATTTATAATATCACTTCGCCAATGCTGATGCTTGAGCAGGCTGATCAGTCAGGAAGACTTGATCCAGATGATTTTGATGAGCAGACGATAATTGAGTTGTTTGGAAAAGCCGGAGCACAGATGCTCATCATAGATGCGGTAATCGGAAATGGCGACAGGCATGCCGGTAATTTCGGATGGCTTAGAAATACGGATACAGGAGAGTATGTGAGTATGGCTCCGTTATATGATTTCGATCATGCACTGGACAGCACATTAGAGTCAGACCGACTTTTGACGGATGCGGTTAAGTTCTGCATGCCGTATAAGGATGAGATCAGGCGAATTGCAGGTGTAGCCACAGAAGCGGAAAATGAGGTATTTAAGAAAAGAGCGCAGAGTATCTTGAAGTTGATAGAGTAGAATAAAAGGCTTGCGATACTGGATTTTTTGTGTATACATCCGTTTTCTGATGGTAATGGCAGAGTATCCAGATTATTATCATTGTTTTTACTTTATAAAAGTGGATATGATGTTGGAAAATATGTATCATGTCAATGCAAAATATTAAAAATAAATTGAAAAAACGGGGCAATGGATATATTCTGTATTTGGAGGGAAAAAAATGTATCAAATTTTTATAGTAGATGATGATTTAACAGTTCAAAGAGAACTGAAAATATTGCTGGAAAATCATGGATATAGAGCCACGTTGGCAAAAAATTTCACGAATATTCCGGAAGAGATAGAAGAACAAAGACCGGATCTGGTATTGTTGGATATTTCACTGCCTTCAGGGGATGGCATCATGCTGTGCTCGAAAATACGCATGCTGTCAGATGTCCCGATAATTTTTGTTACATCACAAAATTCGTCAGCGGCAGAGCTGGAATGTATGCTTAGCGGAGGCGATGATTTTATCGAGAAACCGTATCGTCCGGCGGTGCTTTTGGCGCATATATCGGCAGTACTCAGAAGAAGTGCAAAAAAGGAAAATGACAACGTACTCAGCTTTGGAGATTTGGAGCTGGATTTAGTTGCAGGAAAATTGAGGTATGCCCAGAGCACGGCGGAGCTGTCCAAAAATGAATTACATATTTTGCGCTTCTTTTTTGAGCATAAGGGTGAGATTGTATCAAGGGAGGCTTTGATGAATAATCTGTGGGACAATGAGAGCTTTGTTGATGATAATACATTGAGCGTAAATATAAAAAGAATCAGGAGTAAGCTGGAAAGTGTTGGAGTGTATGATGCGATAGAGACAAAAAGAGGAATGGGGTATATTTTTAAATTAAAAAGGAATGGTGCGGATGATGAAATTTAAGGATTATTTTCTCAATAAGATAACGGAAATACTGGGTACATATTTTGTGCTTTTTTTAATGCTTGAGTTTTTATATATCATAGGAAATACTTATGATAGGGGTGGTTATTGCCATACTAATAATGACGAAATATTTAATGGACTGGTATAGAAAAAAGAAATACTTTGAAATAATTACAGAACGGGTAAAAGATCTGAAGGAACCTTGGTTGATTGCAGAGCTTTTGCCCGTTTCTTATACGATAGAGGACGAGATATATCAGGAATTATTGAGAAAAGTGGGCAGCAGTGCAATTGAGGAAATACATAAAATAGAGGATGAGCAGAAGGAATATGAGGATTATATAGAGCAATGGATTCATGAGGTAAAGACACCAATTACCTCGATACATTTGATGCTGGAAAATAGAATTTCGGAAAATCCGGGGTTGAAAAAGGATTTGAATGTGGAGCTTAGCAGGTTGGAAAATGATGTGGAGCTTGCGTTATATTATGCGAGGTCTGAGCAGATATACAGAGATTATCTGATACAAAAGTTAAATTTCCGGAAAGTGCTGCTTAAGGTGGTGAATAAAAATCGTACTGTCATAATGAACAGCTCAGTGGCGATAGATTTAGATTGCGATGAAGCTTTATATGCATATGGTGATGAAAAATGGCTTGTATTTATGCTTACACAGGTATTACTAAATGCGATTAAATATAAAGCTGAGGCTGATGCCAAAGTAGTCATGAGAGCAAAAAGAGATAATAAAAGAATAGTTCTGAATATAATTGATAATGGCAAAGGAATAAAGAAGGAAGAGCTTCCAAGAATTTTTGATAAAGGCTTTACCGGAAGTAATGGAAGAGACAATGAAAAGTCTACCGGAATGGGCTTGTATCTCGTTCATAAATTATGTGAAAAGCTTGAAATTGATATCGAAGCAGACTCTGTCTATGGAGAATTTACAGAGATTAGTTTTTCATTAAAAAATGTTTGCTAAAGATGTTTTATAAAGTGACAAAATTGTAAGATTCAGGTAAGGAAAATCAATATGTCTTTGAATTAGTGGCTGATATAATAGTGACATCATCAAAGAAGGAGATAACAGAGGAAAATATGTTAAGTTTGAATGGATTGACATACCGCAATGTTAAGGAAAATATAGCAAGAGAACCTGTGTATTTTTTTACTATGATACTCATAGAAATGCTTATGTTAGCATTCAATTCAATGCTTTTTTCAAAGGATGTCCAGGAAATTTGTCAGGAAGGCTTTATCATGGATGTTTTGATCGGTTTTGTGACGATTTTTATTATTGCTGTAATGGTATGGTTAATCTATTACATGATGCGTCAGTCGTTTAAGTATCGAAGTAAAGAAATATCTCTTTACATGCTGTTTGGACTTAAGCAGAAGGAAATATATAGAAATTATGCGAAAGAAACAATGTTGATGGCAACACTTGCATTTGCTATCGGAGCAGCAGCCGGAGAGGTGCTGAAACACTTTGTGATGGCCATTTTTTACCGCATGTTCCGATTGGACTATGTTATTGAAATGAACTTCTATTATCAGGCTATCATATTGACAGCACTGATATATTTTTTCTGTTATATAGCGGCATTGGCCAAAATCAGAAAAAAGTTTTTGAAGTTAACCATTAATGAACTTAGTCAACTGGAAAGAACTAATGAAAAAAACAAAGCTTCAAAAGCTAATAAAACCCGAAAATGGCTGTTGTCCGGTAACCGGTTGTTTATCTGGAGGTCGGTAGAGTCAGAGATAAAATCGATAAAGAAAATCATATTTTTTGTGTCATTCCTTTTGATGATTTCGATTGTAGGAAGCTCTGTTGCCATGATGTACACAGACTATGAGAATAATCAGATTGATGCAGAATATCCGTATGATGTTATGGTATATCATGAAAATCCGGATTTAAATTTCAATAAAGAAAAAGAAATATTGGACAGCTCATCAGGAATTAAGCAGAGTATTGAGTACAACATTTACCAGAATCAAAGCAGCTATATGAATAACTGGCTGTACTGCAATCTGAATTTTTTTGGAGACAGGTTAAAGGACAAAAACGGAGAATTTGACGAAAGTAAACTGGAAAAAGAAGATGATTATGATGTTTATTATACATACGACACATATATGAAGCTGAGTGATTATAATGCTCTCCTGAAAATGCTTGGTAAAAAGCAGATTTCGCTGAAAAAAGATGAATACGTGCTTCAAATCAAACAAAGGCTTGAGCCGGAATTGTCAGATATCATCCGTAACAGAGAGATTACCTGTGGAAACGAAAAATTACACTGTAAAAATATAAGCACAGTTGATTTTGAACAGAACGGACACAATGGGGCAGATTATGTTTTCGTAATTCCTGATGAAGCTGCTCAAAATATGACTCCATACTATTCTGTTCTGACTGCAATGACAAGGGAACCAGTAACCGAGGATATTACGGACAGGTTTGATGATGATAGCGGAAATTTCCGTTACGGCAGCAATCACAGTATTTTATACACCAGTCCTGTGCTGGCAAAAAAGGAAGTAGAGATATCGTTAAAATCTACAGTTACAGCGGTACTTTTTCCATTTGCTTATGTGAGTCTCATTTTCTTATGTGTTGCAATTTCACTTCTCGCAGCCCATCTGATGAGCACAACAAAAACGAATAAAAAACGCTATGACTTGCTGATGAAAATGGGAATGACTAAAAAAGAAATTGATATGATCATTCACAGGCAATTGGCGATAAATTACCTGATTCCTCTGGTAATGTCACTTATTCCGGGATGGATTATATCAATTAAAATGAGCACACAGTTTATACTTGATACGGGACTGCATACATCATATGTGCGCTATATTCTGTTGTCTCTTTTATGGATACTTACAGTATATATCATTTATTTTATAATGACAGACGTATTTTTCAGAAGAAACATACATTATGGAAGGGAAAGATAAAAATTATGAAACCATCATATTACAATTATATTATTGAAAATAAAAATGGAAACGGTAATGCTCTGTATTATAACATGAGAACCGGCAGTCTGGCACATGTGAAAGAAAAAAATCATACAGAATTTTTACAATTTGTAGAATCTGGAACAAAAATATCAGATAAACAGTTTTGGGAAGATTTAAAATATTGTGGTTTCCTAATTGAGGATGATTTCGATGAAAAAAAGGATATAAAAATCCGGATGTTAAGCTCCAGATATGACACATCTGTTTTATCCTTAACGATAACACCGACAATGGCATGTAATTTCAGATGTGTATATTGTTTTGAAAGTGGTCATTACAGTAGTGGGCGTATGTCAGAAGAAACTGAGGATGATATTTGTAAAATGGTTGAGCAGGAAGCAGCTCATTTGGAAAAGCTGGTTATTACGTGGTATGGTGGAGAACCATTGTTAGCCATTGAGCCGATAGAAGAACTGACGTCTAAATTCAAGGAAATATGTAAACAGTTTAATATTGAATATTCAGCAAGTATTATTACGAATGGTTATTTATTAACTGAGAGCATATGTGACAGGTTATTGGAGTTGGATATAACAGATGCGCAGATAACATTGGACGGAAATGCTAAAATCCATAATTCAAGACGCCCTTTAGCTAATGGTGGAAATACATATGACACAATCATCAATAATTTAGAAAAAATTCATGGGAAAATTGGTATAGCAATTCGTATTAATGTTGACAGGGAAAACGAGAAAGATGTGCAATCCGTTGTTGATGAACTTAAAAAAAGGGGAATATATGAAGATGTATTTTGTTATCTCGGATTAGTTACATCAACAAATGGAACATGTTCAAATTGTACGTGCATGTCATCTGAGAGGTATTCAGAATTTAATTTGGATTTCTGGCTGAAAAATAATATGCCACTGGAATCTTTATATCCGAAACCAATGGGAAATTATTGTGGTGCAGATTATGCGCAAGGTTATGTTTTAGATGCACAAGGAAATATATATAAATGCTGGAGTGATGTTGGAGTCATGGAACAGCGTATAGGGACTGCGCATGATTGGAATGAGACAAATAAAAAATCAACAATTAATGAAGTACAGTCACAAAGCGTGTTTGAAAAATATATGTTGTATGATCCAACAGAAGATCCGGTATGTAGTAAATGTAAATTTATGCCAATATGTTTTGGGGGATGTCCTCATAGTAGAATAGAAAATAATCAATTGTGTGAGCAGTATCGCTATAATGTCGGTGAGTTTATGCAGGCATATGCTGATGCTGTATTAAAAGAGGAAAGGGGTGAAGACTATGCAAATTCTGGTACAACCTGCAGCTAAGAAATGTAGTTCGGATTCGTGCAATTATACATGCCTGATTTTTAATATGGGCTTTGAAGGAATCGAAACATTTATTGAAAAGTTTGTTAAAAAGAAACATAAAGGGAAAAAACATAAAGCTAAGGTTTGCTGGTATGATAATTAGTTATAATATTTTAAATTTGATGATACAGGAGGAAAAACAATGGAAATATTAAAAAATCCGGTAATGGCTGCAAAAGCAAAAGCGTGTCATGCAAAAGGATGCAAAAAGTATACATGTTTTTACCATATTTTTGGTAAATAACAAAGAGAGATTAATTTCTCAAAATATATTGGAAATATATTAAAAACAGTATTTTTTGATAAAAGACTGTTTAATCTGCGAAAGGGAGGTAATCATGATGGAAGTGTTATTAGAGCCCGCAAAGGCAACTAGAAAAGGTGCTTGTAATAGCAAGGGCTGTAAAAATTATACATGTATTTATCATTTATTTGGTAAATAAAAAATAGAAAAGATTATGGGCCAATGCAAAATATGAGACATTGACCCTATAATTTTATGATAAAAGGAGATGCGCGATGAATATTAGAGTCCTTTTAAAAAATGAAATTTTGAATTTAAAGAAGAGTGTTTTCGCATACATTGGCATTACTATTGCTACAATGATTCTGCAGTTAATAGTACCATATGTAAGTGGAATGTACATTGATTCCTTGGTCGATAAGCATTCTGCAATTATGTTGTTCGTAGTGGCAATTGCAGGTTTGAATTTATTTTCAATACTGACAGAATATGGTATGACATATGTTATGACAAAGCTAAATAATACTTTTTTGTATAGGATATGCAATAAAATATTTCAAACTATATATGAGAGCTCTTTGACATTCTTTGAGGACAAGGATTCAGCATTTTTAACAGATCAGATTACCGGAGATGGGGCTACAATTTGTGGTTTTTTATTAAATAGCTTTCCAGATTTTGTGTATAATGTAATACTACTTTCAATAAGCGCGTTGTTTGTTATAAAAGCAGATGTATTGTTGGGATTAATAATTATAGTTACTGTGCCAATATATTTTGTTGTATATAAAAGACTGGAAAATAATATGTATAAAAACGAGCAAGAGTATAAAATGGCTGGCAATGAGTATACAGCAAAAGGAATGGAACAAATCAGATGTGCGCGTTTTGTTAAAGAAAATAGTGTTTCGAGGGAAATGGAAGAAAGATTTGCCATGGCATTTAAAAGTATGCTTCAAGGGGCAATTGGTCAGGTGAAAACACAATATCTTTTTTCGAATATTAATCGACTTATAATGGTGTTTTGCTATCTATTGGTGCTTGCAATAGGTGGATATAATGTCATAAATGGAAAAATATCTATAGGTTATTTTACTATTATAACAAGCTATGTAAATATGATTTTATCATCCACCGCAGACGTTATAGATTTTTCCGGAGATTATCCAAAAGTTAAAGTAGCTGTTGACCGAATGAATAAGGTTTTATCTGAGTGTTACAATTCTATTGAGCAATCGGAATCTTTGATAGATGATAAGATTTGCATTGAAAGCATAAATTTGGAAAAGCTGTCATTTTCATATGGAGATAAAATATTATTTGATAATTTTTCAGCAAAATTTGAAAAAGGAAAAATTTATGGAATAATTGGAGAAAACGGTGCAGGAAAATCGACGTTATTGGATGTTATTGTTGGTTTATATCCCGATAAGTATAAAGGTAATATATATTATGATAATTGTAATATTAAAAATCTGAAATGTGATGAGATAAGAAAAAAACAAATTGCTTTCCTAAGCCAACAGGTTGAAAGGATTAATATATCACCGAAGGAATATTTACATTTTGGAATTGAAAATTATGATATTGTTAGAGAAAGAAAACTGTGTGATTATTTTGGATTAACTGATGACTCAAATTTAGAGCAGGAAGATAATATTGTTCATTGTTCCGGTGGAGAAATGCAAAAGCTCGAATTAATCAGAAATTTTCAAAAAAGCTGCATAGTGAAAATAATGGATGAGCCAACAAATGGATTAGATTCTGAGACAGTAAAGAGATTGGTTCGGTTACTGGAAAAAGAGAAAAAAGAACATATATTTATCATAGTATCTCATGATAAGAGAGTACTGAATATTTGTGATGAAAAAATAGTAGTTAAAGAATAGGTTTAAATTGCAGAGGTGGAATTAATATGAGTGCATTTTTGAAGGTAGATAATCTGGAAAAATATTATGGAAATGCTGAAAATATTACGAAAGCTATAGATAGAATCAGCTTTGAAATTAATGAGGGGGAATTTGTCGGAATCATGGGCGAATCAGGCTCAGGGAAGACATCGTTGCTTAATATACTTGGAACCGTGGACACAGCTACGTCAGGGCATGTGTTTTTTGAAGGAAAAGATATCAGTAAAATGAGCGAAGATGAAAGAGCAGATTTCAGAAAACAAAATCTTGGATTTATATTTCAGCATTTCAATTTGCTGGATATGCTGACCATACAGGAGAATATTTATATTCCATTACTTCTAACCAAAAATCAGGGAACGGATGTGATGAAAAAAACGGAAAGGATTATGGAAATTCTCAATATAAAAGAAATAGCAGATAAGTATCCGCATCAGGTTTCAGGTGGACAGCAGCAAAGATGTGCATGTGCAAGAGCTCTGGTTAATAACAGCCGTCTGATTTTGGCCGATGAACCGACAGGGGCTCTCGATGCCCGCAATTCAGAAAAACTGATGGAAATGCTTGCAGATGTAAATGAAAAATTAAAGGCAACAATTTTAATGGTCACACATGATCCTTTTTCGGTTGTCTATTGTAATCATATTTTCTTTTTAAAAAATGGTAAAATCTCCTATGAGCTGTACAAAGGCTCCAGAAATAAGGAAGAATATTTAGCGGCTATTCTGGATGCGCAGAAGAATTGATACAATTTATTTTTAAATGTATGTTGACAAACACAAAAAGGAGTGATAAACTTTAAACAAATTTAGTGAGATAAAGCATTAAATCGTTAAAGAAATTCAAACAGTATAAAAAGTTTGCACAATTAAATAAATTGTAAACCGTTGAAGCGGAGATAACGGCAATGATGCCCTTACAGAGAGCCTGTGGTGCTGAGAATCAGGTGTGAAACAAGTTGTCAAATGGACCGCTGAGGGCGCAGTCAAATGGATTTATCATTCATCCAGATATCCAGAGTATTCTGCGACGTGAGGGCATACGTCATTTGCCCGGGATATGTTGGTATCCTGCCAAGCGCACGAGCTTTATCGTGAATTCAAGGTGGCACCGCGGATAGTTAAGATTATTCGTCCTTGACAGAACTAAAATTCTGTCAAGGACGTTTTTTTAGTGAACAAAGAGGTACAATGGAGTTTGCAAGTCTGCATGCTCGCATGCAAGCTTGCGAACGAACATTGGACTGCACAACATGAAGCGAGAATTGTAGCAGCGTAAGCTGCGGAGAAGCCTTGAAAAGGCGAATTCGAGCTGTATGTTGGGCATTTGTTCACGGTTGAACACTGGACAGTACAACATAAAGCGAGAATTGTAGCAGCGTAAGCTGCACAGAAGCCTCGAAGAGGCGAATTCGAGCTGTATGTTGGGCATTTGTTCACGAACGAACATTGGACATTTGTTCACTACCACACAAAATTTGGAGGTAAGCATATGAAAATTTCACCTACACTGACCGAAGTTAAAGAAATAGCAAAAACCGGGAAGTATGACATTCTCCCTGTAAGCTGTGAGATATTATCAGATTTTATCACACCTATAGAGGCTATGAGGATTCTGCAGAATGTTTCAACACATTGTTATCTGCTTGAATCAGCACAGGCCAATGAAGCCTGGGGAAGATATACATTTTTGGGATATGATCCAAAGCTTGAGATTAACTGCATAGATGGTCACATGAAGCTTGGAAAGCTTTCGGTGGAGACGGAAAATCCTTCAGAGTACATCAGACAGATTCTTTCAGAGTACAAGAGTCCGAAATTTGATTATCTGCCTTCGTTTACAGGTGGTCTTGTAGGTTATTTTTCGTATGATTATCTGGGCTACAAGGAGAAAAGCATCAGAGGAAAAGCAAGGGACACAGAGGATTTCAAGGATGTTGATCTGATGCTTTTTGATAAGGTAATAGCATTTGACAATCTGTGCCAAAAGATAATACTAATCGCAAATATGTCACTTGATGCTCCGGAAACAGGCTACAACAAAGCAATTGTTGAGCTAAAGCAGCTTAGTGAGCTTCTGATGCACGGAGAGAAAAAACAGAATATGGGTGGCAAGCTGCTGGGCGAGGTCACACCGCTTTTTGATAAGGAGCAGTATTGTGAGATGGTCGAGAAGGCAAAGCACCATATCAAAGAGGGGGATATTTTCCAGATAGTTTTATCCAACAGATTGAGCGCGCCGTTTGAGGGAAGCCTTTTTGATACCTACCGCGTGCTTCGAACGATAAATCCTTCGCCGTACATGTTTTATTTTTCGGGAACCGATGTGGAGGTTGCGGGAGCATCTCCGGAGACACTTGTGAAGCTTGAAAATGGAGTGCTTCACACATTCCCGCTGGCAGGCACGAGGCCGAGAGGTGCCACAGCAGAGGAGGACAAAAAGCTTGAGGAAGGGCTGCTTAAGGACGAAAAAGAGCTCGCAGAGCACAACATGCTCGTGGACCTTGGAAGAAATGATCTCGGAAAGATAAGTAAATTCGGAACTGTAAAAGTTGAAAAGCTTCATTCCATAGAGAGATATTCACATGTGATGCATATAGGCTCGACAGTGCGTGGAGAGATAAGAGAAGAGTACGACGCACTCGATGCAATTGAGGCCGTGCTTCCGGCAGGAACACTTTCAGGAGCACCAAAAATCAGAGCGTGCCAGCTTATCGGAGAGCTTGAGGACAACAAGCGAGGCATTTACGGTGGCGCGATTGGATATATAGATTTTACAGGAAACATGGACACATGTATTGCAATCCGTATTGCCTACAAGAAAAACGGCAAGGTTTTCGTGAGAAGCGGAGCGGGAATTGTTGCGGATTCAGATCCTGAGAAGGAATTTCAGGAGTGCATAAACAAGGCAAAGGCTTCTCTTAAGGCGCTGGAAGTCTCACAGGAGGTGGAAGAATGATTTTACTGATTGATAACTACGACAGCTTTTCTTACAATCTGTATCAGCTAATCGGCGAGATAGAGCCTGATATCAGAGTAATCAGAAATGATGAGATGACAGTTGAAGAGATTAGGGCTTTAAAGCCTGACCGCATCATATTATCACCGGGACCGGGAAGGCCTGAGGATGCGGGCGTGATAATAGCTGTGGCAAAGGAGCTTGGAAAGGAAATCCCAATCCTTGGCGTGTGCCTCGGCCATCAGGCGATATGCGCAGCATATGGTGCGACAGTCACATATGCAAAGGAGCTCATGCACGGAAAGCAATCGGATGTATCGTTTGACACAGAAAGCCTTTTATTCAAGGGCTGCCCGAAAAAAGCAAAGGTAGCACGTTACCATTCACTTGCTGCAGATGCGGACACGATGCCTGATTGCCTAAAGATTACAGCCACTACAGATGATGGTGAGATCATGGCTGTTGAGCACAAGGAATATCCGATATACGGAGTGCAGTTTCACCCGGAGTCAATCATGACACCGGACGGAAAGCAGATGCTGTACAATTTTATTATGACATAATTAAAGGAATGTGTAGCATGTAGTAATCTGATTAACCAATATATTTACAGCAGATTAATATATTGAAGGCTGAGTTAAAATTAGAATTACAAATAAGAAAAACACAAATAATAAATAAAAATTACCGGAATACAGGAGGACATAATCATGATAAAAGAAGCCATAGTAAAAATCGTAAACAAAGAAGACCTCACATATGACGAGGCATATGCAGTGATGAATGAGATCATGGGCGGTGAGACAACACCAACCCAGAATGCAGCTTTTCTTGCAGCTCTTTCAACAAAGAGCGCAAAGGCTGAGACAACAGATGAAATCGCAGGCTGTGCAGCGGCCATGAGAGAGCATGCCATACAGGTGAAAACAGGTATGGATGTGTTCGAAATCGTAGGAACAGGCGGAGACAATGCACAGAGCTTCAACATTTCAACAACCTCTGCACTTGTTGCGGCAGCAGGCGGCATGAAGGTGGCAAAGCACGGAAACAGGGCAGCCTCTTCATTATGCGGCACAGCAGACTGTCTTGAGGCGCTCGGTGTCAACATAGACCAGAGCCCTGAGAAATGTGTAGAGCTTTTAAATAAAGTCGGCATGTGCTTCTTCTTTGCACAGAAATATCACACATCAATGAAATATGTCGGACCTATCAGAAAAGAGCTTGGTTTTAGAACCGTATTCAATATTTTAGGACCGCTCACAAATCCGGGTTCACCGGCCATGCAGCTTCTCGGAGTGTATGATGAGTACCTTGTAGAGCCGCTTGCACAGGTGCTTGTAAGCCTCGGAGTAAAGCGTGGAATGGTAGTATATGGCATGGATAAGCTCGATGAGATTTCCATGAGCGCACCGACCAATGTATGCGAGATAAAGGACGGATGGTTCAGAACCACAGTAATCTCACCGGAGGATTTCGGCTTTGAGCGCTGTACAAAGGAGGATTTAAAAGGCGGTACACCTGAGGAAAATGCGAAAATTGTACGTGATATCTTAGGCGGACAGAAGGGGCATAAGAGAAATGCAGTACTCATGAACGCAGGCGCATCACTTTATATTGGAGGAAAGGCCGACAGCATGAAAGAGGGTATCGAGCTTGCAGCAGAAATCATTGATTCAGGAAAAGCACTTGAAACACTCGATAAGTTCATCGAGGTAAGCAACAGCTAAGCACACAAAACAGGAAAGGAAAAGCGATGAATATTTTAGACCAGCTTGCAGAATATTCAAGGCTTCGCGTGGCAGAGGACAAGAAAAAAATAAGCCTTGATGAAATAAAAAATATCGCGATTCAGACTAAAAACGAAAAGCTTTGTGATTTTGCATTTGAAAAAGCACTCAAAAAGGATGACTTGAGCTTCATATGCGAGTGTAAGAAGGCTTCGCCGTCAAAGGGGCTTATAGAGCCGGATTTCAGATATCTTGAAATTGCAAGGGAATACGAGGCGGCAGGTGCGGATTGCATCTCGGTACTGACAGAGCCGAAGTGGTTTTTAGGCTCGGATGAGTATCTTAAGGAGATTGCAAAAACGGTTTCGATTCCGTGCATCCGAAAAGATTTTACGGTTGATGAATATCAGATATATCAGGCAAAGACACTCGGTGCCGCTGCGGTGCTTTTAATCTGCTCCATACTGTCAGAGGAACAGCTTGGTGAATATATAAAAATCTGTGACAGCCTTGGCATAAGCGCCATTGTGGAGATACACAATGAAAAAGAGGCAGGGATGGCGGTAAGAGCCGGTGCCAGAATAATAGGTGTCAACAACCGCAATCTGAAGGATTTTACAGTTGATACAGCTAACAGCAAAAAGCTTCGTGACCTGATTCCCGATGACATCATATTTGTATCGGAAAGCGGTGTAAAGAGCACAGACGATATCAGGGCAATACGTGAAATCGGAGCTGACGCAGTGCTTATTGGAGAGACGCTGATGAGAGCAGACGACAAAAAGGCTAAGCTTGATGAATTAAGAGCAGGCTGATAGCGGATTTCATAATATCATTAAACAATATCACATAGATACCATATATACATCAGAAGGGAAAACATCATGACAAATCCAAACGGAAGATTTGGTATTCACGGAGGACAGTACATTCCTGAAACCCTCATGAATGCCGTTAAAGAATTAGAAGAAGCATACAATCATTACAAAAACGATCCTGAATTTAACAGAGAGCTCACAGAGCTTCTCAACGATTATGCAGGAAGACCATCGAGACTGTACTACGCAGAAAAGATGACAAAGGATCTCGGCGGAGCAAAAATATACCTTAAAAGAGAGGATTTAAACCATACAGGAGCCCACAAGATCAACAATGTATTAGGTCAGGCACTTCTTGCAAAGAAAATGGGCAAAACCCGACTGATAGCTGAGACCGGAGCTGGTCAGCACGGTGTGGCAACAGCAACAGCCGCAGCTCTTATGGGCATGGAATGTGTCGTATTCATGGGCGAGGAGGACACAAAGCGTCAGGCGCTCAATGTATACCGCATGCGTCTGCTCGGAGCAGAGGTTATCCCGGTTACATCAGGCACAGCCACATTAAAGGATGCCGTATCGGAGGCAATGAGAGAGTGGACCAAGAGAATTTCGGACACACATTACTGCCTGGGCTCAGTTATGGGACCACATCCGTTCCCTACCATCGTAAGAGATTTCCAGGCGGTCATCTCAAAGGAAATCAAGGAGCAGATGCTTGAAAAGGAGCACAGACTGCCTGATGCGGTCATCGCATGTGTGGGCGGCGGCTCAAATGCCATCGGAAGCTTTTACAACTTCATAGAGGATGAGGGCGTAGAGCTCATCGGCTGCGAGGCAGCAGGAAGAGGAATAGATACATTTGAGACTGCAGCCACAGTAAATACAGGCCGTCTTGGTATTTTCCACGGCATGAAGTCATATTTCTGTCAGGATAAATACGGACAGATCGCTCCGGTTTATTCAATTTCTGCAGGACTTGACTATCCGGGAGTCGGACCGGAGCATGCATATCTGCACGATATCGGAAGAGCAAAATATGTACCGGTAACAGATGATGAAGCGGTAAATGCTTTTGAATACCTCGCAAAGACAGAGGGAATCATCCCTGCAATCGAGTCCTCACATGCAGTGGCATATGCCATGAAGCTGGCGCCTGCAATGGACAAGGACAAGATAATCGTTGTTACTGTTTCAGGCAGAGGCGACAAGGACTGCGCGGCAATAGCAAGATACAGAGGGGAGAATATTTATGAGTAAGATAAGAAGTGCGTTTGAAAACGGCAAGGCATTTATACCATTTATCACCTGCGGTGATCCAAATTTAGAGACAACCGCGAAAATCGTAAGAGAAGCAGTTGCAAACGGAGCAGACCTTATAGAGCTTGGAATTCCATTCTCTGATCCTACAGCAGAGGGACCTGTAATCCAGGGCGCCAACATAAAGGCACTTGCAGCCGGAGTTACAACAGACAAGGTTTTTGAACTTGTGAGAGATTTGAGAAAAGATGTCACAATCCCTATGGTTTTCATGACATATGCAAACGTGGTTTACTCTTACGGCGCAGAAAAGTTTATCAGTACATGCAAGGAAATAGGAATTGACGGACTCATTCTGCCGGATATCCCATATGAGGAAAAGGAAGAGTTTTTACCACTCTGCGAGAAATATGATGTGGACCTTATTTCATTTATCGCACCTACATCAAAGGATCGTATTGCGATGATAGCAAAGGAGGCAACCGGCTTCATCTATGTGATTTCAAGCCTCGGAGTCACCGGTACAAGAAGCGAGATTAAGACAGATCTGGCTTCAATAGTCAAGGTAATCAGAGAAAACACAGATGTGCCATGTGCTATCGGTTTTGGCATTTCAACACCCAAGCAGGCAAATAAGATGGCAGATATCTCGGATGGAGCCATTGTGGGCTCTGCCATCATAAAGATAATCGATGAGTATGGTGAGGCTTCACCAAAGTATGTCGGTGAGTATGTTAAAGCAATGAAGGATGCGCTGTAGAGGCATTGTATTTTTATGTATGTAAAGGAGATTTTCTAAGGAAACCTAAAATAATATTATAAAACCAGAAAAAATGACTTTTATACCCATATTTCAAAAATAAAATTTATGAAATATGGGTATAAAACTTGAAAAACGAATATATTAATTATATAATAAGTGCAAATAAGACAGTTCAGAGGGAGGAATATCAGGATGCTGTGTCAATTTTCTTTTAAAAACTTTAAATCATATAAAGAAACAACAACATTCGATTTTCAGGCAACATCTATTCCGGAGTTTTCAGAATCGCTGTTAAAAAGTGATAAAGCAGATGCACTTCTACCCGTAGGGGTTATATATGGTCCGAATGGTGGCGGGAAAACCAATCTGTTACTAGCTCTTTCATGTTTGATTTCTACAGTGGTTAAGCCGATATATGAATTGGAGAAGGCAAGAGAAAAGATTATTATTCAGCAGAAGATAAGTGCGGCACCATTCTATTTTAATGAAATATCTAGGGAAATGCCGACAGAATTTGAAGTGTATTTCCGACAGGGAAAAAATGAATACAGGTACAACTTATCAATATGCGGGGATGACATCGTTGAAGAATCTCTGTATTGGAAATCCATTGGTGGAAAGAGAACGGGTATGGTTTTTGATAGGGAAGGTGCTGAAATTACATTGGGTGCAAGCATCAATAAAGCGAGTATTAACCGCTCGGTAAACCCCAAGATGCCATATTTATCTTTTTTGGCAATCAACTATGATATACCGGTAATTGTGGAAGTTCAGAAGTGGTTTGAATCATGCATTGTCAAAAACTATGCAAATCCGATTGCAGACAGACAAATAATGTTTTCTGATGATGAATCATATCGAAAGAGAATTGTTCGTGCACTAAATGATGTTGATATTGATGTATCAGGTTATCGGTATGATGAAGAAAATCATGAACTGTATACGCAGCGTATGATAGAGGGAAAGATTTATGAATTAAGTTTTAATGATGAGTCAGATGGAACAAAGAAAATGATCGCGGCATTACCTGTGATTTTGTTAGCACTGCAAGAAGGTCGGCTGGTGATTATTGATGAATTGGATGCAAAATTGCATCCTAAGCTGCTTCGTTATGTAATTTCATTGTTTAAGAATAAGAATGTAAATAAAAAGGGAGCGCAGTTACTTTTTACTTCCCATGATATGACAACAATGAAAAATACAGTTTTCAGACGGGATGAAATTTGGTTTGCGGCAGAAAACGAAAGGCACGAAAGTGAAATATATTCCCTATATGAAATCAGAAGAGAAAACAATGAACGAGTAAATAGTACTGCAGCCTATGATAAACAATATCTGGAAGGGCGTTATGGTGCAGATCCATATCTTACAAATATGCTGGCAGGAGGAGATTGGCAATGAGTTTAAAACCTCCGAAGAAAAGTGATTTAGGAAAGAGTTGGATGAAACCGCGACGAGATAAGAATATATTGATATGTCCAGAGTACCATTTGATAGTAACAGAAGGAACTGAAACAGAACCACAGTATTTCGAAGCAATCAGGACAATCATAAACAGTCAGTATCGAGATAAAATTCAGCTTGACATTCATGGTGCAGGAGACAATACGCTTAGTCTTTTGGATAAGGCAATGAATCTGGTTATGAACAATCCGAATGGATATAAGCATGTCTGGATAGTCTATGATACTGATGATTTTCCGGCAAAACGCATCAATAAAACGAATGAATTATGCATTAATATGTCTACAGAGGAAACACAATATCATGCTATCTGGTCAAATCAGTGTATTGAACTTTGGTTTTTGCTTCATTTCAGTTTTGTTCAGTCAGATATTCATAGAAGTGATTACTGGCCAAAACTATCTGAATGGTTAAAGAATATTGGACAGGGAGAATATTCAAAGGGAAGGGCAGATATGTTCCAAATTCTGAGACCTTTCATGGATTTTGCAATAACAAATGCTGAACGCTTGGATGCAATGAATGAAGGAAAAACTCCTGCAAGTTCAGCTCCAGGCACAAAAGTACATGAATTGATTAAACACTTGAGACCATATTTAAAAATCGGATAGGATAGGAAGAAGGAACCAGTAAAATGATGCAGGAAAACGAAAGATTAGAAAAACAGCTTGATTTCATCAGAGAAATCGACAAGGAAAAGGAGATATTCCGCCAGACTTATTTAGCTGATGCCAGCCGCAAGGAAAATGATGCGGAGCATGCCTGGCATATGGCTATCATGACCATGCTCTTGAGTGAGTATGCCAATGAGAAGATAGACGTGCTAAAGACAGTAGGAATGCTTTTGATACACGACATAGTAGAGATTGACGCAGGAGACACATATGCCTATGATGAGGCAGGCAAGGCCACACAGCATGAGCGTGAGCAGAAGGCGGCGGAGCGTATATACGGACTCTTGCCAAAGGAACAGGGCGAGCCGCTTTTAGAGCTGTGGGAGGAATTTGAGGCGCAGCAGACACCGGAAGCCAGATTTGCCCGCACCATGGACAATATTCAGCCAATGCTCCTAAACGATGCATCGGACGGGCTTTCATGGCGTGAGCACAGTGTAAAGCTGTCGCAGATACTTGGCAGAAATAAGCGCACAGCACTTGGCTCAGAGAAAATCTGGGATTATGCATTTAACAATATACTGAAAAAGCATGTTGAGAGCGGAAATATCATAGATGATGAGGGCGTCTTCTCTGCGGAAGCCGGTGCGCGTGCAAAAGCCAGCGAGCGTAATGGACGGTAATAATGATTTACTGAAAATCCTTTGAAAATCACGTATAATTCTATTGTAGACCGTCGGCTTGTATGATATACTTTACTGGATTAAATCGGTGAACTAAATATCAGGTAACTATTCAAGGCTGCTTAAATAGTTACCTGACAAGTATATTGAGCTTCATCGAAATCCACAGAATAAAACACACGGAGGAATCAAAATGAATATTGTATGCTTAGACCTTGAGGGAGTATTGGTACCTGAAATCTGGATTGCATTTGCAAAGGAGACAGACATTCCTGAGCTTGAAAAGACAACAAGAGATGAGCCTGATTATGATAAGCTCATGAACTATAGAATAAATATTTTAAAGGAGCACGGACTCGGATTAAAAGAAATCCAGGAGACAATCGCAAAGATAGATCCAATGCCTGGCGCAAAGGAGTTTTTGGATGAGCTTCGTTCAATCACACAGGTAATCATCATCAGTGATACATTTTCACAGTTTGCAGGCCCGCTCATGAAGAAGCTCGGCTGGCCGACAATCTTTTGTAACGAGCTTGAGGTTGCTGAAGATGGCGAGATTACAGGCTTTAGAATGAGATGTGAGCAGTCAAAGCTTACAACTGTAAAGGCACTGCAGTCTATCGGATACGATACCATCGCAAGCGGTGACAGCCACAACGATTTAGGCATGATACAGGCCAGCAAGGCAGGTTTCCTTTTCAGAAGCACAGATGCCATCAAGAAGGATTACCCTGAGCTTCCTGCATATGAGACATATGATGAGCTGCTTGCAGCGATTAAAGCAGCATTATGATTAAAGGGTCAAAAGGTATTTTGCCCCTCTAATCATAAATATAGTTGATAAACAGCTTCCCACATGATATTTTGGAGTGGATACATCCACCTGTACATGTGGGAAGTTTCTATATATTTATGTCATGCAAAATCATATGAAAGAAGGTAGAGTGCAGATGTATACGGTAACACACATATATGAGGCTGATTTTGGCTGTGAGGAAAGAGCAGACGGCGCAAAAGCAAAATGCGTGGTTTATCTCGAGGACGAAAACGGCAGACAGCGTCATGTAGAGGTTGAGGATGAATGGCTTACGGCAAATGGGATAGAAGAGGGAAGCAGCTGGAAAGAAAATATCACAGATGAAGCCTGAATCATAAACTATGAGATTAATTATGTGATTAGGGTATGTGAATAAATTTTGTGTAGATGCACATTGTGTATTGACAACAGTGCAAAAGGTGCTATAATAAAATTAACATATGAACAATCATTCATATGTTCAATAAAAACGTACAGTAAAACAAATAATTCATGAAAATAAGGAGAACACCACTATGAAG
>OGQZ01001227.1_pt1 | contig 20122 bp, 32 predicted proteins | sample 1553321 | NCBI WGS metagenome assembly OGQZ01 (sample SAMEA2579958, study PRJEB22360) | human gut metagenome | reverse complement strand
AAAAAGGCCGTTCTTTAACGCCTGCGGCAGGGCTCCCGTCCCTTTGGAAAGGCGTGTTTGTTACCATTTTTGAATTATGCTATAATGTATATAGGAAGGATGACTAGAACCTTCGCCCTTTATTGGCGGGGGGGCTGGTCATCCTTTTTTTGATACCGTTATTTGAAAGAGCAGTTTTCTGTTCATAACCGCTATAATCCGGCTCCCTTCGCAGAGGCTACGCCGTCCTCTATTGGCCGAAATCTTTTCTAATAGCTCTACGTCAACATTTTCCCCAATGTAATTTAGCACCACTCCTCCGGGACGCTCTTTTATTTGGCCAGCGGCATGCCTTATAGCGCTATCGGCAGCTTTTTCCGTCTGCACCGTTTTCAAGTCCCAGTAAAGACCGTCCCATTCATAGTCGGGCGTTTTTACGTTATCCTCATTTACCGCAGTTAAGCATTTGATTTTCCCGGCGAAGTTTTCAACCAGCCACTCGGCCATATTTACTTCGTCTAGGTTGTGCTTTTTATCATATCCGGTGTCGAACAGCACGCTTCCTTTAGGGCCGTCATACTGCCGAATTCGACATTGCATCACTTCATCGGAATACCCCCTCGCGTATTGCTCCCAGCTGGCTCCATTCTGGACTTCCTTCGCGCCATTCACCCCGAGAAGTGAATGGCGTTGCATCTCTGTAAGGCTCATGATGTAGGCGAGACCTCCGGCAAGCGTCTTGTCTTTCGGGGTTTCGCTTGTCACTCGCATGGATCCGTGAAATATGGGAACTACACGGCATATGCAGTTTGGATGGACTGGCAGCTTCGGGAGCTTGTCTTTCGGGAAAATGCCCTCGCCCATCCCCCAAAGGTCTGCACGGGCGTACAGGTCACAAATGTCATCGCATGGATGGCGGCTCGACAGTTTCCACTTGAAAGCTACGCAGTCGGGATCATTGGCATATTGGTACATGACCCCATCCATGTAGGCTCTCGCCTTCTCAGTGCGGGCGATTCGTTCCGCGAAGTATCGGGCTTTCTCTTGGGTGGCCACGTAAATGGCTTTATCTACCATCTCCTCATTGCCCTTTGAAATAGCGCCGATTATGCCATTGTAGGCCGCCTTGAGTCCCTGCGTGGATAATTTATCTATGTTCCTTTGCGCATCGCGCAGGGCGCGTTTGAACGCGTTCCCTTGGTAGTCTTTAGACAGAGCGACAAGCTTTCCCATGAATTTCGGGATTTCCTGTTTCGGGATGACGTGATCATGGCCGTATCCATCAAAAAGCTCCTTGGCAAGCGTCATGACGCTGCCGCCCTTCTTGATGGCTGCTTCGATGGTCTTTGTCGTCTGCTCCACGACCCACCGGCGGCCATGTGTGGTGCGCTCGGAAAGCGTTAAACCATCCTCGGCCCATGCTTTTGCCATGGCTGCCTTTAGTTTTTTCTTCTCGACGTCAGCAGCTCCGCCCCTCTGGGCTTCTGCCACCAGCACATCCACCAGCTCATCTCGCATGACTTCCATGACGGGGTGCTTCTTATAGGCGCTGCGCACCGCCTCCAGCGGCGTCATTCGCCGTTCCGTCTTGTCCAGGTTCTCCCTGATCTCCCTTTGGAACTCCGCCAGCTCCTTCTCCGCCTTTGGTGTCATCATCTACTCCGTATGCTGCATCCTGCGCAGCTCTCTCTGCCGCTGCCTTCATTTCCTTTAGAATGGTGTCATATACATCCGGTGCAAGGTTCGGCATGTATGCCGCCAGCACCTTCTTCAAGACTTCCTGCTTGTATGCGATGGAATCAAAGCCAAGGTCGATAGCTGCCTGTGCATTCGCCAGTCCGTCCGATACATCGGAGATCTTGAAATCACGCGGGTATTCCACCTTGTAGCCGGTGTTTTCCCCAGACCATGCCTCATACAGCCTGATAATGGCCTTGTCTGCATTCTCGCAGCGCACCGCAAAATCAGTAATGCGCTTATTGGTTTTTTCAAAGTCCCATTCTTTGGATACGCCCGACTTATTGTCGCTGGTGCTTGCCCCGAGGATTGACTCGAGCCCGCTCATGCGGAACATCTCTTTCACGCATCGATCCATTTGCCCCGTCAGCATGTCCGCCGGGGCTGCCGCCGGTGCGATGAATGTTGGCGTGTGCGTGCTCTCCGGTGGATAAGCAAGGACGTTGTTCGTCCCGATGGTGATATCATCCGTCCCGGGGTCTGGGATAGTCAGGATGTTGAACGCCTGATCCCTCAGAATTTGCGCATGCCATGAACAAAGCTGATACAGGAAGTAGTTGGTCTGCACCACAGAAACGTATTCAGACGGCGGCTTTATGATCCGCTTGTCAGTGTTTCGTGCGAGCCACTGCACCACAGGGACCACCCCGAGCGGGTTCACCCCGGTTTCCTTGCTCCCCGCTCCGCTGGTGATTGACCACTCCTCCGCCGTCCATGTGTGAGTGCGGGACGTCTCTGTGTATGCCCCGCTGCGGATACGCTCCTCATACTGAAACATGGTCAGGCGGCCATAGTCATCTATCTTCCAGTCCCTGATCTGCATCGGGGATACGACCTTCAAGAAGGGGAAGTGCCGATTTCGCACTGCAGCGGAAAGCGTCCCTTCCATTTCATCCGAATTGTCTACAACAATATAGGCCGCTCCGTACAATTTCGCTATGAGTGCCGCGCTTTTGCAGAAGTCCTGGTAGCTTGTCCCCGCTCGGTCACAGTCTTCAAGGAACCCATTGAACATTTCAGAATTCCGGTATTCCCGGCGCACTTCGTCTTTGAAAATCGGGTCTACCATCGCATTGACGATAGGACCCGTGTAGTTCCAGTAGTACGCCAGCTTCTTGCGGTTCATGAAATTCTCTACCGACTCTCTCGGGTGCTGAATAAGTCCCCGCCCCTGCATGAATAATCCGGTCCCATAATAGGCATCATGGATCATCATGTATTCGTCGTCTCCGGGCAGGTTGATTAGCAACTGGCCTTGTAAATCTGCCATGGTTCCCCCTTAGTAAATATTCGAACGTTTCGCTCTGATAGACTGTCCACCCATGCCGTATCGCACGGCGTCAATCGCGTGGTTGTCTGCGTCAGGGTAGGCAGAAATAAACTGCCCCTGACGATTTCTCTCGTATTCGTAGCAGGTAAATTCTCTGTATGTGTTCGGGCACCTGCGCTTATCAATGTATATCTTCCGCCTTTCCTGCAGCCATTTGATGCCGTAAGCTACACTATCAGGCCCTTTGCGGCATCCGATAATGTTGAAACCCATGTCACGTATTTCAGCAATGCTCTTCGGCTCTGCAGAGTCGGCAATGATCGGTGCCGTGAGGTGCTTGGCGCGCAGGATTTGCGCTACAGCGCGGTTCGTGAGTTTCTGCTGATATACCTCGTCGAAGATATATAACTCTTCCTTCTTGGCGTCATAGTGCATTTGGACAAAAGCCAACGGATCGACTGCAAAGCCAAAGTCCAGCCCGCAATGCAGCCTGTCGAATTGTGCGATCATCTCATTGCTCATGCGCAGATCCTCTACATTCTCGAAGACGGCACCGCCGGTCCCGGTGACTTTCCCCAGATACTCATGCTCGTAGCTCTTGAGATTCTTTCCCTTCAGCTTTTCTGCTTCCAGCAGGAACTGGCTGCCTAGCCATTCCTTCGGGACCTGCAAATAGGTGGAATGGTGTATCAGCCTGTCCGCATCGTCATAGAGCTGCTCTTCGTTCACCCAGTTGTTTCTCGACTTTGGCGGGTTGAAAGAACAGAACTCCCAGTATTTATCACCGCCGCGAAGCAAAGACTGGTTCAGATTCCGGATCTCTTCCATACCGGCGAACTGGTCGAATTCTTCAAACCACACCACGCCGATATAACCAAATGGCGGCTTGATGGACTTGAGCTTCATGGGATCATCATCGCCCATGAAATAAATCTTCTGCCCCGTATGCTTCAGGGTGATTTCCGGCGGGGAAATCTTTGCGGAAAACAAACCATTAAGGCCCATAGCATCGATTCCCCATAATACCTGCGGATAAACCGATGTCTTGATGGTGTTCCCGACTTTTCGGAGTACGACCGCATGGCACTTGGGGTTCTGCAATAGCAGGATAGGCAGCACGACACTCACAAAAGAGGACTTCGTACTGCCACGGCCGCCTTTCATCCAATAATGGGTATGACGGTGATGAATGATGTCTTGGAAGACGGCATCAAAAGCAGGCCCTACATGGTCCGCTACGTTAATCTCCATCGTCACCGCCTCTTTCAAACTTGAATGTAATGTGTGCCTCACCGTCAGCATCTTCCGGCCTGTCCAGTCCATAGCGCTTCGCCAGCTGCACCGCCGCTTTGATACGATCATTAGCCCCGATTTGCTTTTCTATGGTTTTTGCTTTGCTGCAGCCGTCGCCAACCCCTTCCACGACAACGACCTCCTCTTTGATTTCGCCGCGCATGGAAGACGTCAGAAACTCCATCACTTCTTTCGCCTTGGCAATGCGCTTATCCTCGATTTCTTTCAGGCGGGCAGCAATAGCGCTAGCGATCCGCGGCGAAGCAAGTATTTTTCCCGCGGACTGCCGGGCCACCTTCTCAGAATACCCCGCACGGCGCGCCGCTTCGGCGCCATTCCCAGTCTCGATGTAAAAATCTATGAACCGCTTCTGCTTTTCAGTCAGCTTTCCCATCTCTCCCCTCCTTTCTTTTCCACGCAAAAGAGCGTCTCATAAGAGGCGCTCTTTTACGGCATACCCTAAACATGAAGGAGGCCAAGCATGGAAACGACAGCACAGATCGACTTGTCGGGAATTTCTCCCCTGTGCGATTTCCCTTTTACTATTATATCATCACTCGATGTAAACTCGTGTAAACAGTCAAGAGGTATTTTGAGAAATCATACGGATAGCGCGGTCTCGCATGCGAGCCAGCCACTGCCTTGTGAATCCACGTTTCTCTTCGATCTCTCGCCATGACATGCCAGCCAGATATCTATCATAAAGTATCGTTTTCGCCTTTGTATCACGACATAGGGCAAGCAATTCATACGCTTTCTTTCTCATGCTGGTGAGGATGTCCATGCATTCCAGCAGGCGCTTGTCCAGCTTGTCGCACCGTTCGATGATTCGCTCCAGTATTTGAGACAAGTCAGAGTTCACCGTGACAGTGATTTTCGGTTTATCGTACTGCACCGCCTTCACGGCGGCGATGTCATTTGCCACATGTTCCCTTTCCTGTATCAGATCATAGAGCTCCTGCCGCTGGCTGCGCAGCTTCTCGAAGAAATCACGCACCTCTTCTTCCGTCATATTCCCAGCCTTCATGTTTCCTTCCCTTTCTTCTCACGCCGGTGCGCCTCCTGCCAATACCGCTTCTGGCAGCCTATGCTGCAGTACTTCTGCCTTGCTGTGCTCGGCTGAAACAGGTGACCACACACGGCGCAAAGCCTTGGCTCGTGTATCTTCCCACAAAGAGACTGCCTTTTCTTCCGTTTTCGCTCGAGCGCGCGTTTCTGCTTTTCTGCCATGTCACTTGCCTCGTAGTACTTCAAGAGGATGACCGCACCCGGATAGCCGTCTGCCTCCCACCCGCGGTCAAAAAGCTGCCGCGCCTTCGTCCAGAAGGCAGCGCTTGCCATCCATTCCAGATCGAAATGCTCCCGCTCGCTTGGCATGATCCCGATATGCCCCCGGGCGTCGCTTTTGATCACCATGAAAAGGTAACCATTTGTAAGCATGCCAGGCCTCAGGGTATCCTTCGCCAGCAAGAGCTCGGTTACTCTGGCCCCCTTTCGGAAATAGAGAATCATACTTTGGTCGCCTCTTTTCTTTCTGATGCTAGTGAGCCGCTGGGGTGCTTAAACCGCACGCCGGCTTCCTCAAATAAACATTGTCTCAGCTCCGCCGGTGTTACAAACCCTTTTTCTACTGTGTCGTAAAGTTCGAGACACATCTCTGCAAACCGCTCTTCCCGTCCATCTTTCTTTCTAAGCTCGCCGAAGTGGTCGTGGATCACCATAACCGGGATCGCGATCAGTTCTTCGAATAGCCTTGATACGGCTTCATTTTTTGCATGTGTCGCTAATTTCGCTGCTTCCTGTTGGACTGCCTGCGCGCACAAGTCTTTTAGATACTCCGGCTTGACCGTGAGTGTAGCGTTTTTGTTTTTCTGACGCTCGATCTTCCTGCGCACTTGTCTACTGAGCAGGGATCCGGTTGTGTCGATCATGCTTAGCCCCTCTCTATTCTAGTAAACTGAAAACATGTACATAAAGACCTGCGTCGTTAAACCCAGGCTTCATGTATGACTTTTTGCATTGCACGATTGTGACCTGCTTATCGTCCTCATAGGCGATGCCGTTCAACCCATCGAGCACGACTTTCAAGATGTTGTCAATGTCCGGCTTCCCCGGCGCAAGTTTTCCTGCCGCTGCCTCTGCCTTCTTTGCCCGCGGCCATGACTTCGGGATCGGAAAGATTGCCTCGATCACGACCATCGCAGCCCCCTCGAAACAGGGCCCGTGCTGTGCTTCATAGGCCTCCGCGATCTGCCGTTCATACGACTTTGTTCTGCCCGGCGTGTAGACAGTCCCGCTTCGCGAAGAGAACCGCGGTCTTGCTTTCCCCTGCACCTTACCAGGCACGAAGAAATATACCAAACTCATTGCTCCTCTCTTAGTCTTTCCGCTTCCCGCGCTGCCATAGCATCCACCTCTGTCTTTAAGATCATCAGGTCGTGCACCACTCCCCGCTGGTCGTCCTGCAGGTCAGCGACGGCCAGCCAAAGATCCCCGATCTTCCCGAAGAGGATAGCAATCGTCGCCAGCAGCCCCATCCCGACGATGCAGACGAAGAGCAGGACTTCCCACTCAGGCATGAGATGCCTCCATGCGATCCTGCTTCGCTATATTCAGTACCTCTTTCATGCTGATGACATAGTAAGGACATTCATCCATGAAAAGCCAGTTATTCATTGTCTTATACATCGTTTCAAGCATCTGCCCCAATTCATTCTTTGAATAGCTGAACACTGTCAGCTTTACAGCTTTCACTCTATCCGTACTGGACAAGTCCGCGTAAAGATGCAGATGTCCATCAAGATCCTTGTCGATATAGATTTCTTTCGGGTCCGTGACAATAGCCCCGGATTCTGTCTGAATAATAATCATGATTCCTCCACCGTATAACCGTGAAACTCCATCCAATACTGATTGATTTCTCGCATTTTCGTCAAAGCCTCCGCCTCACTCTTGCAGAGGAAGTCTTTGTTCGTCCATTTATCATCCTTCTCGATGTAGCGATGCATCTGCAGAAATACTTTCTTCTTCGGCGTTTGCCCCGTCCGGTCCGTATAGCTCCGGATCGTCAGCTCGATGCGGTCAGCGCCCTTCACAAGATGGCTTCGCATGACTGACCTCCTAGAGCAGTTCTTTGTAACATGCGGCCGCATCCATATGTTTTTCAAAGCTGATGCCTAGAGCCTTTGCGACTGTCGCATTCATATAATTCAGGAATATATACGTGCGCTTATTCGCTGGGCTCTCCAGAGGGATCGCTTTCACATCAGGATGATCTGCCGCAAGGAAAGCTGCAGCCGCTGAGCTTGCAATAGACAAGAAAGCAGCCACGAGCTCCCCCTTATCTTTGGCGTCTACCAAAGTCTCGCACCCATACTCGCCACTAACCGCGATGATGACTTCTTTTGTTCCTGGTATAAGAGCTTTCATTTCATCCGCTTTCTTCGTGATGATTTCATACATCTTTTGTTCTGTCATGATTCCTCCTAAAATACAAATATGATCGAATACGGCCTTTAGAGGCTCTGGAAAGCCCCCATTTGAATAACTCTCGCCAATCGCTCCTAGGGGCATTTGAGCCCAACCATGGCGATTTTGGCTCCCCGCCATACCATCAAAACCACAAATACGGATGCTCGTCATCCTTGGGAGGCGGCACCTGCTCGCCCTGCTTCTGATAGTCGGAGCAGCTGCTCTGCACCATGGGCGGCCGTTCGGCCCGTGCCTCTCCGAACTGTGAGAAGTCCCCTTTGCCCTGACCGCCATCCCCTTTAGAAGACGTGCCGCCAGGGAGAACCACAGCTACCTGCTCGGCAACAATTTGTGTGTAATACTTCTTCTTGCCTTCGTCATTCTGGTAGGAAGATGTGGAGAATCGCCCGCGGATAGACACCCGTTTTCCCTTCTGCAGATAGTCCCCGCAGGATTTTGCAAGCTCTCCCCACACCTGTACGGGTACCCATTCGGTATATTCCTTGTCGCCGCTTTTGAAACTGGACGCGATTGTGAATTTGCAAAACGGCTTGCCGTTTTTCGTAAGTTTCATTTCCGGGTCGCGACCCAGATTCCCTGTTATGTAGCACTGGTTGTCATTAAGCACAGTTCTTCGCCTCCATCTTTAATGCGCCTTCCGGTTTGTTAATTTCAATCATTTCTGTTTGCCTCCTTCTAAAGCCATGCTTCCGGAGAGAGAAGCGATATAGTTTTTGACCTTGCCGTCCTGCAGGAGCGCCCTGTTGTGGCGCTCTGCCTTGTGGGATTCCTGCAGCATGGCATACATTTTCAAAAACTGCCCGCGAATCACTCCGGTCTCATTTGCCGGAGTGGCACAGATTTCCTTCCACCCCATCCGCCGGATGACCTCCGCCGCCGTGGGATCCTTGATCTTCGGCTTACCGTAGCACCCCGTGCGAGAGATTTCCCGCACCACCTCTCCCCATCCCCTGCCGGCATCCGGCGGCTCCGCTCCTTGGGCAGCCTTGTAAAGGGCCTCTGCACGGCTCCGGATCTCCGCTACCGTTGGCAAAAATGGGGATTCTTTGATAAGGGCTTCGATGGCCTTGACCAGCACCGGCTCTGGGATATCCTTCGTCATCAGCAAGTAGAGCCTTGCCTGCTCGGCCTGGAACTTCGGCCATGCCGCCCTAAGCATCACAATGGCTATTGCCTTCTGGGATGGATCTGTCGAGCTTTGAGAGTTCATTGATTAAATCCTCCATGCTGTCGTTTCTCCGCGGAGCAGCCTGCGCCTCTTTCAAGGCATAGAACCCCTGCCACCCTCGCTTGATGCTCTGCGATACGATGGCAACCATCATCGGCTCATCGCCGCCGGACAGCTGCTGCAGGTCCTTGAGGTTGAGCTCTGCCGCCTTTTCAGTCAGCGGCTTCTTCATTCTTATCCTCATCTTCTGCCATTCCTCGAGAGCAGAGAGCAAATCATGGTTTCCGCTGGAAAACCTTTCGAAGAGGGGGATCACCCCTCCCTTTCCCCCTTTGGGGGGTAGGGGGGTATTATATTCTTCCCTTCTTACATTCTTACTATTCTTACTTTCTTTTTTATTGGTTGGTTCTGCATTGGTTCTCCTGTGGTTCTGCATTGGTTCTCCTGTGGTTCTGCATTGGTTCTCCATATGGTTCTGATCATCTTCATAGAGCTGGTATTTGCCCCAGTTCTCGATGTGTATGAGCACTCCTCTTTTGGTTCTCTTTGTGGTCCAAAATCCTAACTTTTCAAACCTAACCAATGCTTTACGAACAACATTGCGGCTCACATCATCACCAGCCCGGCGGGCCAGCTCCAGAGAAGAAATGAAAACCTCGCCGGGCTGGATGGTGAATTCGTGGCCCAACACATCCCATTTCTTCGGCGCCCAAGCGGCTAGGAAGATGACAGTCATGAGCACCTTCACCTGTGGGCCGGTTGAATTGACGAAAATGGGGTCGTCAATCATCTTGCGATACAGCTTTATCCAGTTTCCTTCTGCCATGGCCTCCGCCTTCTTATGCTTTTACTTCGCTGATTTTCGGATCCACGTTCTGCGGTGCCTCTTCTGGCTTGTCTGACTCGTTGTCGATGGTGGTGTACATCTCATCCGGCTCATCGGCCATGTGGTCGGAGAGAGTAGACTTCACCGTCTCGTCCGTGGCCACGGCGCGGGCGAACTCTGTCTTGAGAGGCGCATATTTCAGCACCTTCTTCAAAACCGTTTTCTTGGCCATCTCGTCAAAGTCCGTCTGCCATGGGCCGCTGCGATAAGCCTTGGATTTTTTCATGGCAAACTTTTCCACGTCCTCACGGCTCATGACCTCAAAACCAATGCCGCCGTTTTTCAGCTTCAGCACGGCGTAGTACATGATGACGTTGCCCCGATCCTTCACAGCCGGCACGTGCTTCAGCTTCGGCTCCAGTCCATATTCATACTCGAAGGTGTCATTCTCGTGCACTTCGTGAGCCTGGATAGAGCTGACCTCTCCGGATCTATAAGCCAGATCCATGAGGCCTTTATACCCAAGCTGGAACTGGCACACATTGCCGTAAGGGATGAGGTAAGCCTGTCCTAGGGGCGTGTTCGGTTCCACACCCAGCTGGGCTGCCTGCATCATCGCGCCAAGGAAGCTCTGGGGCGTGCATGTCTGCAGTTTCGGAGTGGAGGAAAGCGCCGTCAGCACCATTCTGGTAAAACGCTCCGGCGTGATGACGGAAGGGAGTGCCTTCCTGATCTGTGGCTCCATAGCCGTGATAAGGCCTTGCATGGTAGTCTTAGCCCCGCCCTGCTGAATTCCTGCTTTTCTTTCTGTAAGTCCGCCTTTCGTGTTCATGATTATTTATCCTCCTTGACTTCTTTAATGGAAAACCGGCGGATTGCTTTGCCGGTTGAAATAAAGCCTTTATCCTTTAAGGCCTGGTACATGTCCGGGTCCGCCTTTTTGAGTTTTGACAGTGGGCATGTTTCCCGGCCATTGGTGATTTTCCAGGTAACTTTGAATGATCCGATGCGGCCTGCTTCCGCATCCCCCAGCATTTCTTTCAGCCGGTTCTGGTTCAGGGAAATCTGTTCTTTGAGCTTATTCATGATTTCCGTGTCCCCGCTGATGCGGGCAATCAGCGCGTCGGCTTCTTCCGGCAACGTGATTTCTTCGTCACGGCTGTCAGCATATCTGGCGGCCAATGCCTGTGAACAGGAAAGGGAACCATCCACGGGAGGCGCGGTTTTGGTCTGCACCAGATTCCAGAATTCCTTTTCCGCTTCAATGAGTGTCTTGATGTCCTCTTCATTGCGCTCAATCCGCTTCCACTTGGCTTCATTTCCTCCAAGCAGAACGGCAATGTACCAGTAGTCTGCCCCAGTAACTGCCATGTAGTGGAGGCACTGGCAGTAGTAAGCGTCCGGAATTTCATCGCCCTTCCACTTCTTTGCCTGAGAGACGCCGGCGGTCTTGATTTCAAGGCCCGCCTCTTCTCCCATCACAGCCCTGTCAACATTGGCCAGCATGAACGGATGGGGCCGACTCCGAAGCGTTCCCAGCTTCCGGACCTTCTTGCCGGTAGTTTCCTGAAACCAGTCGGCAATGTTTGCTTCGTTCTTGGAGCCCCAGTAAACCGCCTGCACGTGAGACAGGTCCGGCGCTTCCGCCTGCCCCGTCTTCTCCAGCCAGAGCTGGTATGGGGATTTATATGGGTTCATCCCCATGATGACAGCCGCATCACTGCCACCAACTCCAAGGGCTCTTGCCTCGAGCCATTTTTCATGGTCTTCTGCATCTTTGACCGATAAAATCAAATCACAGTTTGTATATGCCATTTCTCCTCCTATTTTTATGATATGAATCCACCACATTGATAACTTCCCAATAAACATCACTCGGCATTTTTGTGGGCGGCATCTGCGCCGGAAGGTTCAGCAGATCCTCCGCCACATCCACCAGCTCTGCGAGCACATCCAGCTCTTCCTCTGAGCAGCCCTCAAGGAACGGCCAGTCCTTCTCGCAAAGCTCGATCATCATGTCCCATTCGAGAGAAGACATCATGTCGATCGTCTGCTGCTTGTCCCCCATCTGCTGCTCGATGGTGCTAAACATCAGCTGCAGATGCTTCGCCAGCGCGGCTGCGTCTCTCAGTGGGTACCGCTTCAGCCTACGGCTGATATTTTCTTGGATCATGCGGCATCGCTTACAGCAGGGGCCCGGTCTCTTGCTATTGCGCGAATTGTAGTAGGTCTTACCGCAGATCCGGCACTGATGCGGATACATCCGCTTCGCCTTCGTGTTCAATCGGTTCGCCTCCCAACCAGTCATCCCATGCGTCATCCGCGTGCTCCATCTCGTATTCTTCCCGTTCAAGGCGGCGGCGGGCGGCTTCTTCATCGAAGAAGCCAATGCCGCACACCATGTGATTTTCAAGCTCTGCCATGATTGCTCCATTTCTGGTATAATAGAGGCAGGAATGCCTCGAAACCTTCCTGCCCGAGCCTTAGCAGTAGCCGCTGCCAAGGCTCTTTTCCTTTACTCTTTCACCTGCAGCTCGATGACCTGCATCTCGCCATTGCCATCTTTTAGATCCTCGGTGTTCGCGAAGATCCCGGTGACGACCAGATGCGGGACAGGTTCTTCTTCGTTGATAGCGCTCTTGTACCCGAAGAAATAATCGTCGCCATCCTCATTGAATACGTGGACAGGCTGATCCTCCATGAGGAGCTCGAGCGCCTGCTCCAGTGTGACTTCGTCTTTCATTTAGTCGCTCCTTCCATCCACGAACGGTCGGTACTTCGACCGACCTTGTCACAATAGATCCCTCTTTTCTCTTCGGATGAGGCTCCCTAAGCTCATGCCGCCGGACATGCCGATTTCGCCTTTTCTATGCTTGTTACTCTTTGAGGTGTTGTGCTTCCAGTATTTCTTCTCGCAGAGGCTGCAGCAGAAGACGGTCCTCTTATCTGTTCTTTCCCAGACAAGGACTTCATGCCCACACTCTTTACAGGAAAAGGCGCGAATAATCGCCACGCCTTTTGGCGGATCAGGATGCTTATTTTCTTTTGCTTTCCTGTTGTGCTTTTTACAGCACCTGCAGGAGCAATACTTCTGGCTTGTACTGCCGACAAATGATTTCCCGCACTCGGGGCAGATCTTACTCATTTTTCCCCCTCTTCTTTCAGATTCTCTTTCTTCGCTGAGCTCCAGATTCCCTTTGAATCCTTCATAGTATTCGTTCCCCTCTGTATCGAAGACGTAGATCCACTGGTCTTCCATGGGAATGAGTACCAAGATATCGTTCAGCGTTGTCACTGCGCCACCGCCATTAGCAGGGTGTATACCGCGGCGCACACCAGCGTCAGCGGATAGATCGCCACTTCCTTCCAGAACCTCTTGCGTGCGGCGCTAGGATCGTATTTCTTCGTGGCTACTTGAGAGGCGAGAGCCGTGGTTCTTGCTTCTTCTTGCTCGCGGGCCTCCATCATCTGATGGACGACCTGAACTGCTTCTGCGCTACTCATATTTATTCGCTTCCCTAACTTCTGTAACCACTCTGGAGGCCGACATGTATCCGGCAGCTTTCCCCTCGTAGATACGCGCCATCATGTCCTTTGCACACAAACGCGCGGATGCCGCCAGATTCATATTGCGGGCTGCTTCCTCCCGCAAAAAACTCACCATGGTTTCGATCCGCGCCTTTGACTGCCACATCTGCATGGCAACGGCGAGGGCGTCAGCCTTGCCTACCAAGTAGTCGCCGACATAGGTATCTTTGCACGCGACCTGCTCGACGCCTGCATCCGCGCGAAGCGCACCCAACTGAGCGAGAATTTCTTCTCTCATTGCTTTTCCTCTCATTTCGTTCCTCCTTTAGGTCGTCTCCATGGCCTTCTCCTCATTCTGTCTGGCTCGCCAGACAGAAATCCTTGTCCCTTCCTTCGCCTTTTTCAAAGCTTCTAGGAAGGTCCCCGGTCTATCTTTCAGCCCCTCGCGTGCCTTCCACTCAAGGAAGGCGTCCATGTCTTTGGGGTTGAACATGAACCGCTGGCCAATCCTAAAGCAGGGGATTTCCCCTGCCCGGCAGTACCTGCGAATGGTACTTACTGGGAGATCGTGGGTCTCCGCGTATTCCTTCGCGGAGATCCACCTTTTTTCTTTGCCCATGATGGCACCTCCTTAGCGGTATTTGATGCCCGCCGGCGGCGAAGTCACCGCACTCTTTAGTACTCTGGGGACTAGATACATCCAGTCCGTTTTTGTCAGGACCCGATGGATTCATAGGCCTCGAAATAATATTTTGCTCTTACTCGAGCTTCGTGGTCTTCTTTGGTGAAGCCGCGAATAAGCGCGGCTTCCACTTCGTCCAGCGCCTTCTGGGAGATTCTGATCAGTTCTTCAGTGCGGGCGACACCGCGTATTTCTTCGCTCGTCATGATTATCCCTCAACCCTCTTTTCGATTTCTTTCAGGGCCCATGCGGCGCCCTCGGCGATACCTTTCATAAACCACGTATCTCTTGGATTAGGGTACTCGTAGTCTTTTTCTTTAGCGTCGTCAACGTAGTCATAGACACACTCCATGTCTTCCACCCCGAAGTAGCCATGGTCCTCGATCGCGTGGCGAATGTGAAAAGCGATGCTGCCGATCGCGTCCTCCTGCCCACTGATCCTCGCGGCTTCTTTCCAGTCCGTCTCGGGGGTCCTCTTGTGAAACTCGTCCAGTTTCGCGTCCATGATACGCAGTACCTGGTCTGGATCTTTCAATACTTTCATGGTTGGTCCTCCCTTTTTTATCCCTTCAGAAACTTATTGATGAAATATACCTGACCCTTTCCTGCCACTTTGGGCGTCTTGGTAATGATGTTCACCCCATTACCGTTTGTGTAAGAGCCTTCCTTGATTTCAAAGAGCCCCATTTCCATAGAGCGCTGTGTGGGCATGTTGTAATCCGTCCCCTGGCGCTTAATCAAATACCCATTTTCACGCATCCACTGGAATAACCTTTTCTGGCCAATCTGGACCCCGTTGCCTCTGAGTATTTTGGCAAGCTCACCAATGAGAATGGATGTCTTGCTGGCACTGACTGACCCGGCAAAGATAACGGCCGGCTTTTGTTTTTCCAGCATCAGCTCCGCCTGTTTCCGCTTTGCCTGTTCTTCTTTGAGCTGCGTAGCCAAGCGAATCAGAAAGTCAGGTTCCGTGATCGCTCTTTCCAGCGCCTGGTCTGTCATGTAAGCCCCATGCCGCCGAATAGCAGGCAGCACTTCATCTGCCAGCACGGCCTGGAACTTCTGAGCCACTTCATTGCTGGCCTTGAATCCCAGCCGGTATACCATGTTTTCAGGGAGGAAATCATCTTTCGCAACATCCTGCGAAAACCCAAATCCCCGCAAATAGTGATTGACGGTTCTCCATCTGACGTATTCGACGCCGCCTTTGCTTTCGGTAAATCCAAACCCTCTCGCCACATCCTCGGCATTTAGATATGCCGTGCCAGTCTGCTTGTCCATGTAACCGTGGACATCCCTGATATTCAGAATTTCATTCAAGCTTCTCTTCTCCTTTCTTTTTTCATGGTTGATCCTCCTTCTTGGTATGTTACATTCTGTGGCACTCTTGCTCAAAAAAAATACTCTCTACAGTCCTACCATAAAACCTAGCCAGTTTTACCTTGATCTCGTCGCGGGGAATTCTCTTTCCGGTTTCATACATAGTGAGGGCGGAAATACTAATCCCACATGCGTCGGCTACCGCACTTCTTGGCGCCTTACCACGCAGTTTTCTTAAAGTGCTACCTATTGTTATTGCGTTTGGCATTATATCACCTCCGTTCATTTGCCACGTTTCGTGGCTATGTTTATAATGTACCACTCGCCACGCATCGTGTCAACACATTTTGTGAATTTTCTCTAGATTATCACCACGTTTCGTGATATATTACCTATGATGGCATATTTTATAAGGAGGCCTATCATGAAATTTCACGAACGTTTGAAATCCCTTCGCTGCTCTAAAAACATCACGCAAGGGGAACTTGCAAAAATGACAGGGTTAAGCCGTAGTGCCGTAAGTATGTATGAATCTGGGAAGCGACGCCCTGACTATGAGACACTAGAAATGCTTGCCGACTTCTTCAATGTAAACATGGATTACCTATTAGGTAAGAGCGATACCAATACAGATATTTTCAAACTCAAAAACATTGTCCCCATTGAAAGACGCATGGTCCCCATTATCGGGCAGATCGCCGCCGGAAAGCCGATACTCGCTGACGAGCATATAGAAGCCTTTCTCCCCTGCGATGCTGGCGTACACGCAGACTTCGGCCTCGTGGTAAGCGGGGACAGCATGATCGGTGCCGACATCCATGACGGTGACGTGGTATTCATCCGCAGCCAGCCCATCGTGGATGACGGCCAGATCGCCGCCGTCCGTATCGACGACGACGCCACCCTGAAGCGCTTCTACAAAAATCCAGACGGAGACGGCTGCACCCTCGTGTCCATGAACCCCAAGTACCCTCCCATGGTGTTCAATTCCGGGAATTGCGATTCGATCCAGATCATCGGACTGGCGGTGGCGAAGTATTCCGTGATCAAGCAATAAAAAGAGACTATTTTCGTGAGGTCACGAAAATAGCCTAGGCGTGAAAATTATTTTCAAGGAGGTTAAAAATGTGTTTAATCAATAAATTAGTTGATAAAAGTATTGAGGCCTTTATTACTGCTATTGAGATTTATAATAAGCCTACTATTCATTATCGCGTTGAGGGATTTTCCTTTTTCATTTGTAATGCTTGGGAGCTCATGCTTAAAGGGTACTTAATAAAAAAGCACGGTAATGATAGCATTTACTATAAAAATAACCCCGATAGGACTTTTTCCCTCTCCAACTGTATCGAGCTTGTATTTACCAACAATAAAGATCCATTGCGCAAAAACCTAGAAAGAATCGTAGATTTACGCAATATCAGTACTCACTTTATTACTGAGGAGTACGAGCAAATTTATATTCCGTTGTTTCAATCGTGTGTACTGAATTATATCAACAAAATGCTTGAGTTCTTTGGGAAAGATGTAACAGAAACTATCCCTTCTAATTTTCTTACGCTATCGATTAAACTTTCCGACATCGTCCCGGAAGAGATTCAGGCAAGATATCCAAAGCAGATTGCCTCAAAGCTTTTAAATGTTCAAAGAGCGATTGCTTCTTCAATTCCTGAAAACGGTAATCAGAAATATGCAGTTGTCATTAAACATGATTATTACATTACTAAAAGAGCCGATTTAGCTACTGCTTCGGTAGCAATAACAAACGACGCAAAACAAGCTGCTTTTATACTGAAAGAAACAAAAGATATGCAAAAGGCTTGCCCGCATAATATGAAGAAATGCCTTGATATTATCAACCAATGGCTTCGCAAAGATAGAATTGATTTTGTGAATCCTTCCCTCTCCCCGGATAATGAAAAATATCATCGTTTTAATGCAAATCATTTTACTCTATTCGTTAAATTCTATGGCATAAAAGATAACCCAAAATTCTGTTACAAATACGATCGCAGTTCTCAAACACTCTATTCGTATAGTGATGCAGCGCTTCGCTTCATTTTCGAGGAAATAAAAAAGAACCCAGAAGGGATTATCGATTCTCTTCGGGCCCATAATAGATAAAAAATAAGTCAACCCCAGGGGCAAAGGAATTCTAAGCCATAAGCCTACTCCCATTCAGGAACCCAGCCTTATCCTTCTCAAGTTGACTTGTTTCAATGTTATTCTATCAAAAGACTTGGTGTTTTGCAAGTTTAATATTTTGATTGGACCTTTTTGATTCGTTGTAAATTTTGCAGCAGTTGATTAGTAAACCATTCCGTGCACGTTCACGAGATGGTTTACATTCCTACTATTTTGCGAACGTTCGCAAAATAGTGATGTGGTACGTTTGGCCAGCGTTGGAAAATCATAAAAGGAGTATTTTATGGACGATCTGATTATTTATAACACTAATGACGGACAGGCCAATGTGAGCTTGCTTGCTAAGGATGGGACTGTGTGGTGTACGCAGGCGCAGATGGCGGAATTATTCAACGTGCAAAAAGCCGCTATTAGTAAGCATTTAAAAAATCTTTTCGAAGATGGTGAAGTAGACAAGAATTCAGTTGTTTCCATTTTGGAAACAACTGCTGCTGATGGGAAGAAATACAAAGTAGCTTTCTATAGTTTGGATATGATTCTAGCCGTGGGCTTCCGCGTCCGTTCTCCCAGAGGCACGCAGTTCCGTCGATGGGCCAATTCCACATTGAAAGAATACCTGCAGAAGGGGTTCGTCCTCGATAGCGAGCGCCTGGAGAATCCAGATGGCCGTCCGGACTATTTCGATGAACTCCTCGCAAAGATTCGCGATATCCGTGCGAGCGAAAAGCGTTTCTATCAGAAGCTCCGGGATCTTTTTGCCCTATCTTCCGATTATGACAAGACAGATCGGAGCGCTATTTCTTTTTTCTCTGAGGTACAAAACAAGCTCATCTATGGTGTAACGGGTCGAACGGCTGCGGAGCTTATCCTAGACCGTGCCGATGCAGCGAAGCCTAACATGGCTCTGACTTCCTGGCAGGGCGGCATCGTCCGCCGGAAGGACATCTATACGGCTAAAAACTATCTGACTGCTGATGAATTGGATAGTTTAAACCGCCTAGTCACTATCTTCTTGGAAAGTGCTGAATTCCGCGTAAAGCTTCGGAAGGATTTAACCCTTTCTTTCTGGCGTGAGGAGACGGACCGTCTGCTTACCAGTTACGACATCCCTGTCCTCACTTCTGCGGGGACGGTTTCCCATAAGCAAATGATGAGCCATGTAGAGGCGGTATACTCTGCTTTCGATGCAAGGCGGAAAGCTTTCGATGCCGAGGCAGCCGATAGAGAGGACCTGGAGGAACTAGAGCAAGATGCGAAATGGCTAGCCGCCAGTAAAGTGTCCAATAAAAAATAACCATTTTCGTGAGGTCACGAAAATGGTTTACATATCGCTAGCAACTGTTGCAAATCCTGCAACGGTTCCCTCCATTTTGCAAAGGTCGGCAAAATGACAATACCTTTATTTTGATAGGGAGGATAAAGGCATTTCTGGGATGCAGCGATTGGATAAAGGTATTCTATAGAAAGGAAGGGTTATCATGAGACGCCCCAATGGGCAAGGGTCCATTTACTACGAGAAATCAAAGAAAAGATACGCCGCCTCTTTCATCACCCCAGAGGGAAGGCGCATCGTGAAGCGGTTCCCCACCACTGAAGAGGCGGAGAACTGGCTAGAGGATAACCGCTATAGCATCCGCCACAACACCTTCGTGACGCCTTCCGGCATGCGCACAGGGGCATGGGTTCTGCAATACATCGACACCTACAAGAAGAATGTAAGACCTCGCACGCTGTCCTTGTATTTCGCTATTTTGGAGAAAATAGAGCCCATCGCCGACATTCCCCTACAGAAACTCACGGGGATGGACGTGCAAGCCTTGATCAACTCCCTAGATGGGAAAATCTCTACATCGTATATCAAAAAGATCTACGAGCTTCTTAACATGGCCATTAAAAAAGCCGTGGCTCTGGACATCTTAGCAAAGAACCCTATAGGCACCGTAGAACGTCCCAAGGTGACGCAGAAGAAAATACAGATTTTCACCATTGATGAAATCCACCAGATACTTGCCTATGCCAAAGAACGGCACCGGGATAGGCTCTATATGGAAATCCTAGTGGCTACTTACACCGGGCTGCGCATCGGTGAACTGCTGGCACTCACATGGAACGATATCACCCCCGCATTTATCCATATCACCAAGACACTAGGCCAGGATGGGCACGGGGTCATATATGTCCAAAACGCCACCAAAACCTCCCACTCCCGCAGGGATGTGTCTATTCCCCTATCACTCTACGAGACGCTGAAAGAATGGCAGGAAAGCACCAGAGCCCACAGCGGACTGGTTTTCAAAGCGAAGAATGGGAATTTCCTGTTCCCCAGCAATGAAAGGATCGCCTTTCAAGGCATCCAAAAAGCCTTGGAAATTTCCCCCGTTCGCAGCTTCCACGCGCTGCGCCACACCCACGCCAGCCAGCTGCTAGCCAATGGCGTCCCCATTGCTGAAGTGTCTAAGCGTTTAGGTCATGCATCTCCTGCCATTACATTGACCACCTATATCTCTTGGATACCTGGAAACGATGAAAAAGTCGCCAATGATGTAGAGAGGATTTTTAGATAATTGCTACCCTATTGCTACCTTTATATTTTACCCACGCAATATAAAAAGCCTGCTAAGTCCGATAAATACTAGCATTTTGGACTTAGCAGGCTTTTAGTTATTTCTTACCTTCGACAAA
>OGQZ01001218.1_pt1 | contig 20247 bp, 20 predicted proteins | sample 1553321 | NCBI WGS metagenome assembly OGQZ01 (sample SAMEA2579958, study PRJEB22360) | human gut metagenome | reverse complement strand
CGGCCGCGGATTCCGGAGGTGCCGCTCGCGGAGCGTCTCGGGCGGCCTGTGGCCGAGTGGCAGGGGCTGGTGACCAACGATTTCGAAGAGCATATCTTCGCCGCGCATCCGGCCATCCGTGCCGCCAAAGAGCGCCTGCTGGCCGAAGGGGCCGTTTACGCCTCGATGTCGGGCAGCGGCTCGGCGGTTTTCGGACTGTTCGCGGGGCATGAAAAAAGCGAAAGGCTGTGCAGCCTTTCGCCTTTCGTATTCGGTCTGTAAACCGCTGCGCCGGGGCTTCCGGCGGTGGTTTCCTGCTATTTTGCCGGAAGCGAATCCGTGGGCTGCCGCGCCGCTTTGGTTCCGTCAGTTTCGCGCCCCGTCTGTTACGGTTCCGTCCGTTTCGGTCTCATCCGCTTTGGTCCCGTCGGTTTCGCGCCCCTCGTTGAGGGTGTCGGCGATGCCGTCGGCAACGTGCTGCAAGGGGCCTGCTTCCGCCGTTTCCGGCTCTTCGGAGCGGGCGGCTCTATTTGCAGCCCGCCACGGGCATCTTGGCGATGCGCGCGATATGGCGTCCGCCTTCGAACTCGGCGGCGAAATAGGCGTCGAGCATCTTGACGGCTTCGTCGTTGGTGATGAAGCGCGCCGGGAAGACGATGATGTTCGCGTCGTTGTGGCGGCGGATCAGCGACGCGATCTCGGTGTCCCAGCAGAGACCCGCGCGGATGCCCTGATGTTTGTTGAGCGTCATGGTCATCCCTTCGCCCGAACCGCAGAGCGCGACGCCGCGTTCTAGTTCGCCGTTTTCGATCGCTTCGGCCAGCGGGTGGGCGAAGTCGGCGTAGTCGACGCTCTCGGGCGAGTGTGCGCCGAAATCGAGCACCTCATAGCCCATGGCGTTGAGGTAACCCACCAGGAATTCTTTCATTTCATAGCCGGCGTGGTCGCTGGCGATACCTATTTTCTTCATCGTATTTCGGTTTATTCGTGTTCGGCATTACAAAGATACAAAAAAACGGGCGGTTGTCAAACCGGATTGCATGCTGCCCGGCACGGCAAGACAATCCGACTCCGAAAAGGAGCGTTGCGGTCCCGGCACCAAAGATAAACAAAAATCGTGTCGCACGGCATTTCCCGGTCCCGAATTTGTGTTATTTTTGCACCGTGAAGATTTTTCTCGCCATACTGGGCTGCGCGGCGTTCGTGTTGGGCGTCGTCGGCATCTTCGTGCCGCTGCTGCCCACGACGCCGTTCCTGCTGCTGGCCGCGGCCCTCTGGGTCCGCTCCTCGCCGCGGCTCTACGAGTGGCTTCTGGCGCACCGCTGTTTCGGCGGGTATATCCGCAACTTCCGCGAAAACCGCGCCATACCGCTGCGCGCCAAGGTCGTTTCCATAGCCCTGATGTGGGGCACGATGCTCTACTGCATCTTCGGACTGCTCGACGGGAGATGGTGGGCGCAGGTCGGCCTGCTGGCCGTGGCCGTCGGCGTCACGTGGCACATCCTCTCGTTCGCAACGCTGCGCAAGTGATTTCCCGGCTTAAAAAGCCGGTTTTAGAGGGCGGAGGCGGGACGGTTCGTTTCCGGTCCGGGTCTGCGCAGTCCCCGGTTCATTTATCCGGTATTCCTTCGGAAACCTTTTCCTCGCTCGAAATCAGCTTCGTCAGGCGGTATTTCACCTCGTAGCCGCCCTTTGCGTCGTCGTATTCGGCGACGGGACGGACGAGGAGCCGGGTCTCGAAGCCCGGTTCGAAATCGAAGCCCTCGATCTCCCACGGGAACGGCTCCCACTGCGGGTCGGTGTAGCGCATGTCCTTGATCCAATAACCGCTCGTTGCCGGACTGTCGGCGCGCCGGGAGGCGATGGTGACCTCGAACTCCGGACTGAATTGCAGCGGATCGACATCCGACTGCATCGGCGTGCGCGAGATCGGCTTTTCCATCGTGTAGCGGTATCCGGGGCCGTCGGCCGGGGGATTGGGGATGGGGTCGATGCGGACGAGCATCTCGGTCTGATACCCCTTTTCGAAGGTGAAATTCGCGATGGAGCCTGAAAACGTGCGCCATTCGGCGTCAGGGGCGGTCTTGACGATGTAGGCCGGGACGTGGCCGAAACTCATCACGATGCCCGCGACGCCCTTTTCGGGGGCGACGGTCCAGGTTTCGGTGCGCGGTTCATGGCCGTCGTCGCAGCCGCCGAACCCGAGCGGCAGCAGCAAAAGCAGGACGAAGCATTTTTTCATAGAGGTCGGGGATTTCCCTAAAAACGGAGCCAACGCCCTGATACTGCACGGTCTGGCACAAAAAAAACGGACCGGAGTCCGTTTTTTCGTATAGTCGGGCCGCGTGCGCTCGATAAGAACGCGGACGGGTTATTTCGCCGCGCGTTTGCGGTCGTTCTCGTCGAGCAGGATTTTGCGCAGGCGCATCGAGTGCGGCGTGACCTCGACATACTCGTCGCCCTGGATGTATTCGAGCGCCTCTTCGAGCGTGAAGACCTTCGGAGGCGCGATCGACGTCTTGTCGTCCGATCCCGAAGCGCGCATGTTCGTGAGCTGCTTGGCCTTGGTGACGTTGACCGTGATGTCGTTCTGGCGCGTGTGCTCGCCGATGACCTGTCCGGCGTAGACCTGCTCCATCGGGCTGATGAAGAAGCGGCCGCGGTCCTGCAACTTGTCGATCGAATAGGCGTAGGCCGTGCCGGTCTCGCCCGAGATGATCGAACCGTTGGTGCGCATCTCGATCTCGCCGACCCACGGTTCGAACCCTTTCAGGCGGTGTGTCATAATGGCTTCGCCGGCCGTGGCGGTCAGCATGTTCGACCGCAGGCCGATGATGCCGCGCGAGGGGATGCTGAATTCCAGCCGCGTGCGGTCGCCGTTCGACGCCATGTTCGTCAGCGTGCCTTTGCGTTTGGTCGCCAGTTCGATGACCGTTCCCGAATACTCTTCGGGGCAGTCCACGGTCAGCTCCTCGATCGGTTCGCATTTTTTGCCGTCGATCTCCTTGACGATTACGCGGGGCTGGCCCACCTGCAGTTCGTAACCCTCGCGGCGCATGGTTTCGATCAGCACCGATAGGTGCAGCACGCCGCGGCCGAAGACGTTGAAACTGTCGGCCGAGGGGCCGGGAGTCACGCGCAGGGCGAGGTTCTTCTCCAGTTCGCGGTCGAGACGATCCTTGATGTGGCGCGAGGTGACGTATTTGCCGTCCTTGCCGAAGAAGGGCGAGTTGTTGATCGTGAAGAGCATCGACATCGTGGGTTCGTCGATGGCGATGGGGGGCAGCGGTTCGGGATTCTCGTAGTCGCAGATAGTGTCGCCGATCTCGAATCCCTCGATGCCCATCAGGGCGCAGATTTCGCCGCAGGGTACTTCGTCCGCCTTCTTCTTGCCGAGACCTTCGAAGACCATCAGGTCCTTGATCTTGGTCTTCTGCATCGTCACGCCGTCGCGCTTGGCCAGCGTGACGTTCTGGCCCGCCTTGAGCGAGCCGCGCGTCACCTTGCCCACGGCGATACGGCCCGTGTAGGAGGAGTATTCGAGCGACGTGATGAGCATCTGGGGCGTTCCCTCGACGATCTTCGGTTCGGGAATCTCGTCGATGATGGCGTCGAGCAGCGGAACGATCGAGTCGGTCGGCTCGTTCCACCTGTGCGACATCCAGCCCTGTTTGGCCGAGCCGTAGATGGTCTTGTAGTCGAGCTGCTCCTCGGTGGCGTCGAGCGAAAACATAAGGTCGAAAACCTGTTCGTTCACCACTTCGGGGCGGCAGTTGGGCTTATCGACCTTGTTCACGACGACGATGGGTTTCTTGCCCAGCGCCAGCGCTTTCTGCAGTACGAAGCGCGTCTGGGGCATGGTGCCTTCGAACGCATCGACCAGCAGCAGCACGCCGTCGCACATGTTCAGGACGCGCTCCACCTCGCCGCCGAAGTCGGCGTGGCCCGGAGTGTCGATGATGTTGATCTTATAATCCTTGTAAATTACCGAGACGTTTTTCGAGAGAATCGTGATTCCGCGTTCACGCTCAAGGTCGTTGTTGTCGAGGATCAGCTCTCCGGATTGTTTGGCGTTGTCGCGCAGAATGTTGCCGGCGAGGATCATTTTATCGACGAGCGTGGTCTTGCCGTGGTCCACGTGTGCAATAATTGCGATATTGCGTAGTTTTTGCATGTGAATAGATTTTGTGGTGCAAAGGTAACAATTTCTCCGGAAAATGTACTAAATTTGTTGGCTTCTTAAAAAAGTTAAAGATCATGAAACCCACCTTCAACGTTCGGGAACAAAGCGAGATTTACATCGGTCCCACGGCCGACATCCTCTCCGGGGTGCTGCCTGAGGGGCGCGTGATCGTCGTTTCCGACGCTACGATCGACCGCCTTTACCATCCGCTGCTGGCGCCGTACGACACGGTGCTCATCGGTGCGGGCGAAAGCATAAAGACCCTGCAGACCGTGGAATCCATCTACCGGCGTTTTATCGAGCTGGGCGCGGACCGCTCCACGTTCGTGCTCGCCGTCGGAGGCGGCATCGTGACCGACGTGGCGGGTTTCGCCGCGGCGACTTACATGCGCGGACTGTCGTTCGGATTCGTCTCGACCACCTTGCTGGGGCAGGTGGACGCCAGTGTGGGCGGCAAGAACGGCGTGAATGTGGACGGGTACAAGAATATGGCCGGAACCTTCAAACAGCCGCGCTTCGTGATCTGCGATCCCGAAATGCTGCGCACGCTCTCCGACCGGGAGTTCCGCACGGGGCTTGCCGAGGTCGTCAAGGCGGCCGTCATCGCCGACGCCGATCTTTTCACCCGGATCGAAAACGTCTCTTTCGAGGCCCTGCGCGCCGATACCGACCTGCTTACGGACGCTATTTCCGCCGCGGTCCGCGTCAAGGCCGATATTGTCGAACGCGACGAGCACGAGACGGGCGACCGCCGCAAGCTCAACTTGGGGCATACGCTGGCCCACGCCATCGAGAAGTGCTCGAACCGGATGAATCATGGCGAAGCGGTGGCCGTCGGCACGGCCCTGATCGCCGACGCCGCGGTGAAGCTGGGCGTTCTGCTGCCTGCCGACCGCGACCGGATCGTGAACGTGCTGGAGAAGCTGGGTTTCGACCTCACGCCGCCTGTCGATGTGAAACGCCTGCTCAAAGAGGTGGGCAAGGACAAGAAGAGCGAGGACGGCATGCTGCGCATCGTGCTGCCCGTGGGAATCGGCGACTGCGAAGTGCGCCCGATGCCGATTGCCGATTTCGCCGCGCTCTTTGCGTAGGGCATACGACGCATATCCATAAACAGAAAGACCCCGCTCGACGGCGGGGGCTTTTCTATATACGACTTATCGTTAAATCTCGGTCATGGTCCTCAGCTTTTCGATGTAGGCGTCCCAGTCCGTGATGGGCTGCCGGGCTACGCCCGATTCGATCGCGGCGCGTGCCACGGCGGGCGTCACGGTGCAGAGCAGACGCGGGTCGAGCGGTTTGGGAATGAGGTAGCCGCGGCCGAATTCCAGTTTGCCCAGCGCATAGGCGCGCAGTACCATGCTCGGTACAGGCTCCTGCGCCAGTTCGGCCAAGGCGCGTGCCGCGGCGAGCTTCATCGCTTCGTTGATCTTCGTGGCCCGTACGTCGAGCGCCCCGCGGAAAATGTAGGGGAAGCCCAGCACGTTGTTTACCTGATTGGGGTAGTCCGAGCGGCCCGTCGCAAAGATGATGTCGGGACGCGAAACGACGGCTTTGTCGTAGGCGATCTCCGGATCGGGATTGGCCAGCGCCATGACGATCGGATTGGTCGCCATCGTGCGCAGCATTTCGGGGGTCAGCACGTCGGCCTTGGATACGCCGAGGAATACGTCGGCGTCGTGTATGGCTTCGGCGAGGGTGGTGATGCGGCGGGTGGTGGCGAATTCGCGTTTTATCTCGTTGATGTCCGTGCGGTAGGTGGTGACCACGCCCTGACTGTCGCAGAAAATCATGTTTTCGCGGCGGACGCCCACGGCGATGAAGAGCCGCGCGCAGGCGATGGCCGCCGCACCGGCGCCGTTCACTACGACGCGGAGTTTGTCGAGCGCTTTGCCGGCGATTTTCGCCGCATTGAGCAGCGCGGCCGTCGAAATCACGGCCGTGCCGTGCTGGTCGTCGTGCATCACGGGGATGTCCAGCTCTTCACTCAGCCTGCGGTCGATTTCGAAGCACTCCGGAGCCTTGATGTCTTCGAGGTTGATGCCGCCGAAGGTCGGGGCGATGGCCTTAACCGTGCGGATGAACGCTTCGGGGTCGGTCTCATCGACTTCGATGTCGAAAGCGTCGATGTCTGCGAACGTCTTGAACAACATGCTTTTGCCTTCCATCACGGGCTTGCCTGCCAGAGCGCCGATATTACCCAGTCCGAGGACGGCGGTGCCGTTCGAAATGACTGCTATCAGATTGCCTTTGTTGGTGTAGCGATACACGTCGTCGGGATTGGCCTCGATGGCGCGGCACGGGGCTGCGACGCCGGGCGAATAGGCCAGTGACAAGTCATGCTGCGTGTGATAGGGCTTCGTCGGTACGACCGCTATCTTCCCCGGACGGCCCTCACTATGATAGCGAAGCGCCGCCTGATCCATTTTGTTACCTTTGCTCATTATCCTAACTGTTTTGTTTGCGTCTAAAAGACAAAACGTTAAATAACCTGCAATTATTGCGCCCGGCCGGCATTAAAAATAGAACCGGATGCCTCCGCCCAGCTGAACCCGGAAGATGCCGGCCAAGTTCAGCTCGGCCCCGTCGTCCACGTCGGGCGAATCGACGATCAGCCACTGCCCGCCGACGGTGACCCCCAGTCCGAGGAAGCGCGTCAGCATGAATTCGGCCGATACCGACTCGTGAATTCCTACGCCGCCCCTGCTGCCAGTCAGGCCGGCGTAGCTGCGGATGTAACGACCGTAGCCGATACCCGCGTTTTCGCGGAAGAGCCACCTGCGTCCGACGCGCTGCCGTGCGACGAATTCGGGGGCGATGTAATGAATGCGGCTGGTGCGTTCGAAACCTCCGCGCCGGGCCGAGATGAACCCGCCCGAATAGACGACGCCGACGCCCAAACCCCGGCGCGACGTCCAGTTGTATCCCGCGGTGATCTCCAGTCCCTCGTTCAGCGAACCGGAAGAACTCTTGCGGAGGTAGATCGTGGAGAGGATCGCCGTGTACCCGGCGTTGGCGAAGAACGTGTGCTGCGAACGGCCCCGCGGGGCGAGATGCCGGGCGCGTTTGCTCCGGTCGTCCGACGGCGCCGTTCTGAGCGGCGCTTCCGCCGTCCGGGTTTGCACTTCCGCCGTCCGGGTTTGCACTTCCGCCGTCCGGGTTTGCACTTTCGTTGTCCGGCCCCGCTCTCCCGTGGTCCTTACCTGCATTGCCGGTCTCCGGGCTTGCTCTTCCGTTGTCCGGCCCCGCTCTTCCGCCGGCGTGCAAGCCGCCGCAGACCCACTCGTGCCGGATACGGCCGCTCCGGGGGCGGCCGCATGGAGCCGCGCGGCGCAGCAGGTCAGCAGGACGAGCGCCGCCGTGCCGCAGATTCGTGAAGCCAGTGATGATCGTTGAATCATAGTCGCATCTGTTTTATGCTAGGTCTCCTGCGAGACTTGTCGCTAAAAATAAAAACGCAGGCCGCCGTTGAGGCTGATGCGCGAAATGCCGCCTTTCTGGTCGTCGTTGTATTGCGACACCGCGTCGTCCATCGAACAGAACCGTGTGCCGTAAGCTCCGACGCTGGCCCCGATTCCGACGTTTTGCGTCAATTTGTATTCAAAGCCGGGCGGACGGGTCAGAACAGCAGGGTGTCGCTTCCGCCGGGCGGAGTGAATCCCATGTGGCGGTACGCCAGCTCGGTGGCTTCGCGGCCGCGGGGCGTGCGTTTGAGGAAGCCTTCCTTGATCAGGAACGGCTCGTAGACCTCCTCGATCGTCCCGGCCTCTTCGCCCACGGCCGTGGCCACGGTGTTCAGACCCACGGGACCGCCGTTGAATTTCTCGATGATCGTTCCGAGAATCTTGTTGTCCATCTGGTCCAGTCCGCGCGAGTCGATGTTCAGCGCCGCGAGGGCGATGCGAGTGATTTCGAGGTCGATGTGCCCTTCGCCCTTGACCATGGCGAAGTCGCGCACCCGGCGCAGCAGCGCGTTGGCGATTCGGGGCGTGCCGCGCGAGCGGAGCGCCACTTCGTGCGCCGCGTCGTCGTCGATCGAGACGTCCAGAATGCGCGCCGAGCGTTTGACGATGCCGGCCAGCACCGGAGCGTCGTAGTATTCCAGATGACACTGGATGCCGAAGCGCGCCCGCAGGGGTGAGGTCAACAGGCCGCTGCGTGTGGTGGCGCCTATGAGCGTGAAGGGCGCCAGCTCGATCTGGATCGAACGCGCCGAAGGGCCTTTGTCGAGTACGATGTCGATTTTGTAATCCTCCATGGCCGAGTAGAGATACTCCTCGACGATCGGACTGAGCCGGTGGATTTCGTCGATGAAGAGCACGTCGCCCGGATTGAGGCTCGTGAGGAGTCCCGCCAGATCGCCCGGCTTGTCCAGCACGGGCCCCGACGTGACGCGCAGCTGCGCGTTCATCTCGTTGGAGATGATGTTGGCGAGGGTCGTTTTTCCCAGTCCCGGAGGGCCGTGCAGCAGTACGTGGTCGAGCGAGTCGCCGCGCATGAGCGCCGCCTTGATGAAGATGCGGAGATTATCGACGATTTTATCCTGCCCGGAGAAGGTTTCCAACTCCTGCGGGCGGATCTTGTTTTCGAATTCGAGATCGCTCTCGGTGTTGCGTACGATAGACATGATGCAAAGATAGCACATGCCGCGGCCAAAAACAAATTTATTTGCGGCGCGCCGGAAGGCCCGGTTTTGGCCTGAAAGGATGGGGTGTTGCGGGGTTTCCGCGGCAAGACAAAAAAATCCGGCCCGCAGATTCTGCGGGCCGGGGCGGTCATGTTTCGGGAGTGGCTACTTCTCCTTCGACATGTTGATCTGAAGATATATTACGCCGTTCTGACGGGTGTTCATGCGCAGGATGACGCCGTTCATGCCTTCGAGGTCCTCCTTGAACTGATCCAGCTTGAACGAGACGTAGCGGTCGTCGTAGCTGTATCCTCCGCTGGTGTCGGTGCCGGCGTCGTGGCGCAGTTCGAGGTTGAGGTATCCCTCTTTCTTGTTGTCGGGGTCGATCTGCGTGAAGTCGTTGCGCACGAGCAGGAATTTATGCTTCGAGAGGTCCGAAGCGTTGAATCCGATTCCCACGTTGAGCCAGTTGGCGTTCATGCTGCCGCCGAAATAGCTGGTTTGTGCGTCGGGCAGTTCCTCCACCTCTTCCTGCGTGGTCACGATTCTGGTCTCTCCCGTGTAGATGTTCCTCACGTCGTAAAGCGCGATGTTGTAATCGTACCCTTCGACTCCCGTTTTCAGCAGGTTGAAGAAGATGATGACGCGCTGGTCGTCTTCGGGCTTGTAGCCGGCTACGCGCGATTTGTCGCTCGGATAGACGGTTTTGTCGTCGTCCAGCACGAAGTAGTAGTCGTTGCTGAGCGTCTCTGCCGAGGCGAATGCCCAGCTGCTCGCGTAATCTCCGTCCGAATCGTTGCAGGAGGAGAAGAATACTGCGGTCAGGACCGCAAGCGTGATAAATCCGAATCTTTTCATATTTTTATACTATTTTTGTATTATCTTTCATGTCAGTAAACGTATTCTGGAGGATAATACTGCATGCGGATTAAAATTTTTTTTGATCCCGTGCAGTCTTTTGGTCTTTATACCATTTATAAGAGTGAACGCAAATATGGAAATGGAGGAACAGATACTGGCCGAGGGGTGCAGAGAGGGGGAAGATACGGCCCGGCGTGAGCTGTACGACCGCTATGCAGCCCGTTTGCTGGCCGTCTGTCTCCGTTATTCGGGCGACCGGGCTACCGCCGAGGACCTCATGCACGATGCGTTCCTGAAGATATACGGGGCTTTCGACCGATTCTCCTACCGCGGACCCGGTTCGCTGCGCGCATGGATAGAGCGTATAGCGGTGAATGTGGCGCTCGAATGGCTCCGGAACCGGAATAAGCTCAACTTCAGGACGCTCGACGAAGGCCGGGCGCTTCCCGACGTTCCCGAACCCGATCCGTCGGAGGTGGCGCGTATTCCGCGCGACGTGCTGATGGAGTTCGTGGGCGAGCTGCCCGACGGTTACCGTACGGTGTTCAACCTTTACTGCATCGAGGGGTATTCGCACCGCGATATCGCGCAGATGCTGGGGATCAACGAAAAAAGTTCCTCGTCGCAGTTGTTCCGGGCGCGGACGCTGCTGGCCCGCAGGATTGCGGCGTATATGGAGACACATTAGATTATGAAACAAAATAAAGACTGGACAGATGTAATGCGGAGCGCGCTCCGGGACGCTGAGGTAACACCCCCGGCCGACGGATGGGCGCGTCTGGAGCGGGAGCTGAAAACTCCGGCGCCCCGGATTTCCGTATTGCGCAGATATTGGCCGCGGATTGCTGCTGCTGCCGTGCTGATTTTTGTCGGAGGCGGGGAACTGCTGCTGCATGAAAATCGTAGTTTGGGGGATAAAGGGTTTGTTATCGCATCGGCAACAGACGGCGGCGGTTCCGCCGCGGACAACCGGACATATCCGGCCGGGGGGATCGGAACGCTCGAAGAGTCGCTTCGGGCCGTCGTGCCGTCGCAGGAGGCGGTGCGGGCCGAGTCGCTTCCGGGCCGAGAGACCCAAACCCGGCAGGCGGTGCGGGCGGCGTATCCTGCGACTGCCGTTGCGCGGAACGCTGCGCCGGCGGTCGTGGCGGTTGAGGTGACCGATTCCCGGCCGCAACCCGCTCCGGAGAATGAAGCTGCCGCAACTTTGCGGTCGGAAGAAACGACCGTGCAGAAACAGGCCGCCGCAGAGACTTCCGGCGTGCAGGAACGGACGGCTCCAAAAGAAAACGCTGCATCGGCGAGGACCTATCCGAGCACCACTTCTTATTACGGCGACCAGATCGCCTTCGAGCAGCCGAAATCCCGCAGGCGGACTTCCGTGTCGCTCTTTGCGGCAGGCAGCGTGACGGGCGGGGGAACCGTGTCGGCGGGGCCCGGCCCCGGCATGATGATGTCCGACGCTCCGGTAGGCGGCGGCGCCGGCACGATGGCCCAGCTGAAATACAATTACGACGATTATTCCTTCAAACATCACCAGCCGCTCAGTTTCGGACTCTCGGTGCGCAAGGAATTCGCGCACGGTCTGTCGCTCGAAAGCGGCGTCAATTACACGCTGCTCTGGGCCGACGTCCGCATGAAGTCCAGCCGGCAGGATATCAGTCAGAAACTCCATTTTATCGGCGTGCCGCTGCGTATGAACTGGCAGTTTCTGGATACGGGGCGCTTCTCGCTGTATGCAGGCGCCGGCGGTATGATCGAGAAGTGCGTCTCCGCAAAATTCGGTTCGAGGGCGATGGACGAGCCGGGCGTGCAATGGTCCGTGCTGGGCGCCGCGGGCGCGCAGTACGATCTGGGCGGGCTTGTCGGGCTTTATTTCGAGCCTGAAGTCTCCTATTATTTCACGGAAACCGATCTGCGGACCTCGCGTACCGACTCGCCGCTGGCGCTTACCTTGCGGCTGGGCGTGCGTCTTTCCTTCTGACAATCCCTCTGAAACAAGCTTTTGCAGTGCCTTTCGGGCACGAAATACGACCGGAAAAGTCCGTATCTTCTGTTGCGCGGACTTTTTTCGGTCGTGTCTGAATGTGCTATTAAAAAGCTTAATTGTGCTATTTTCTATTGTCTAATGGAAATTTGTTATTATTTTTGTTGAATAATAGATTGTGACTGGAGTTGAATAAAAAAAACACAAGTGCTTGAATCTCTGCACTTGTGCTTTGTAGTCCCGACGGGAATCGAACCCATATCGTAAGAACCGGAATCTTATATTCTATCCATTGAACTACGGGACCGGGAGTGCAAAGATGCAAATTTTTTTTTAATTATTGCTAAAAAAATGCGAGAAAAGCAGAATAATTGGCAAAGAATCGAGGCCGTAATCAAGTGGGCGAACATGTCGACCAACTATTTTGCGCGTTATATCGGGTTGGCCCGCGGGGAAAACCTTTATCAGATCAAACGTGGCAACAACGGCATATCACTCGATGTCGCCGACCGAATCGTCTCTAAATTTCCTCAGGTGGACAAGTTGTGGCTGCTGACGGGCGAAGGACAGATGTTCTCCGACGAAAAGCTGCGCGGCGTGCAGATACCTTTTTATAATGTGGATGTCGAACAGGCCGTCGCCCATGTCGCGCACCTCGAAGCCGAGAGCAGCCTGATGGTGCCGCAGGCCGGGCAGTGCGATCTGGCGATGTGCTACATGGGACGCGCCATGGGACCCGCGCTGCCGCCCGGTGCGGTGGTCCTGCTGAAAGCCGTGGACCCGGATGCGATTATTCCGGGGGGCGAATATGTGATTGTCAGCCGAAAAATTGTAACTTTGCGGATAGTTCGGCTCTCCGACGGGGACGATAAACTCCGTCTGGTGGCCGGAGACAAAGAGAATTATGACGACATAATTCTGAATGTCAGCGACATAAAGTCGGTCTACAAGGTAAAAGGCAAGTTGATAATTAACAGTTGAGAAGTATGTTTTCAGGTATCGTGGAACGCATGGGGGAGGTCGTGGAGATCCGCACCGACCGTCAGAACAAGGATTTTACGCTTCGCGCGGACTTCTGCAAAGAGCTGAAAATCGATCAGAGCATAGCACATAACGGCGTATGTTTGACAGTTGTGGACATCCGCGACGACACCTATACCGTTACCGCGATGAAGGAGACGCTCGACAAAAGCAACCTCGGCCTGCTGAAGACGGGCGATCTGGTGAACCTCGAACGCTCGATGAAACCCGATGCGCTGCTCGACGGCCACATCGTGCAGGGGCACGTCGATCAGACGGCCGTCTGCACCGCGAAGGAAGACGCCGACGGCAGCTGGTACTTCACTTTCGAATACCAACCGCAGGGCGGCGGTCTCTGCACCGTGGAGAAAGGCTCGGTGACGGTGAACGGCGTGAGCCTGACGGTCTGCGATTCGAAGGAATCCAGCTTCCGCGTGGCGATCATTCCCTATACGTTCGAGCATACGAACTTCTGCCGCATCGAAGTCGGCTCGGTCGTAAACCTCGAATTCGATATCGTGGGCAAATACATCGCCCGTCTCATGCAACAATATACGAAGTAGCTATGGTGTATATTAAAACAAAGGAGGGGGCGTCGCTTCTGGTCGCACTCCTCGCTGCGGTCATCGTCGCCGTGACGACGACCCTGCTCGATGTGGTCTGGTGGATGACGCTCTGCGCCGCCGCCGGCGTTTTCGTCGTCATGGCTCTCGTGGCGCTGTTCATCATCCGCAAGTACGTGGCCTACAAGCTCAAGCCGATTTATTCGATCGTCCTTTCGCGCGACGTGCACACCAACGAGATTTTTTCGGAGCTGAAGGACAAGCACGTCGAGAATATCGGCGAGGAGCTTACGGCGTGGGCCGATACCAACGACAAGGAGATCGCCCGCCTGAAGGAGACCGAGCAGTTCCGCAAACAGTACCTCGGCAATGTGGCGCATGAGCTGAAAACCCCGATCTTCAATATTCAGGGATATATCTCGACGCTGCTGGACGGCGGACTGGAGGACGAGCTGATCAACCGCAAATACCTCGAACGGGCCGAAAAGAGCATCGACCGCCTGATCAACATCGTGAACGACCTCGATACGATCTCCAAACTCGAAAGCAACATGAACCGCCTGAAGATGGAGCGGTTCGACATCGTTGCGCTGACCAAGGAGATCGCCGAGCAGGCCGAGATGGAGGCCGACAAAAAGGGGATCAAGATTTCGGTCAAAGGGGCCGAAAACCTGCCGTCGCCTTTCTGGGTGCTGGCCGACAAGCACTATATCGGTCAGGTGATGGTAAACCTGATCATCAATTCGATCCGTTACGGCAAGGAGGGCGGACAGACGCGCGTCCATTTCCGCGACATGCTCGACAAAATCCTGATCGAAGTCGAGGACAACGGTTCGGGCATCGGCAAGGAGGACCTGCCGCGCGTTTTCGAACGTTTCTACCGCACGGACAAGGGCCGTTCGCGCGAGCAGGGCGGCACGGGACTCGGTCTGGCCATCGTGAAACATATCGTCGAGGCGCACGGCGAGCGTATCACCGTCCGCAGCGAACTGGGCGTGGGAAGCACTTTCTCGTTCACGCTCAAGAAAGTAAATCTGCAGGACATCAAATAACGGCAGAAATCCATAGAACCCATTCCAAATAATATGATACAACCGCTAAGCATCGTCTGGGATTTCAATCCGGTGTTTTTTTCCATCGGGTCGCTCGACATCCGTTATTACGGCCTGATGTGGGCGCTGGCAATCCTGATTGGCGCCAAATTCTTCGATAATTTCTGCAAACGCGAGGGACTTCCGTCGAAAGTCTCCGAGTCTATATTCATATACGGTACGCTGGCGACGATCCTCGGCGCACGTCTGGGGCACTGTCTGTTCTACGACCCGATGGAGTACCTGAGCAGGCCGTGGACCATCATCACGGGCTTCCGCGACGGCGGCATGGCCAGCCACGGCGCCGCCATCGGCCTGCTGATCGGTCTCTGGCTCTTCTCGCGCAAGAACAAGCTGCCTTACGTCTGGTCGCTGGACCGCATTATGATCGCGGTGGGTATCGGCGGCGCCGTCGTGCGTCTGGGCAACCTTTTCAATTCGGAGATTTTCGGCATGGCGACGACTCTGCCGTGGGGTTTCGAGTTCGTCCGCTCGGCCAAATGGGTGAACGAGTTCGCCCCGGCGGCGGTGCATCCGACCCAGATTTACGAAGCGCTCTGCTATCTGGCGACGTTCGGTCTGCTCTGCTGGCTCTATTATGCGAAAGACATGGCCCGCCGCCGTCCGGGCATTCTGTTCGGCATCGGACTGATCGGCATCTTCCTGACGCGCTTCTTCATCGAGTTCATCAAGACCGAGCAGGAGGCGTTCGAACAGGGATGGCTGCTCGACATGGGACAGTGGCTGAGCATTCCGTTCATTCTGCTGGGTATCTATATGATTTACCGGGGTGCGACGCAGCCGGAGGTGGTTCCCGTTGTGCCGAAATCCCCGGCTGCAACTGCCAAAAAGAAGAAAAAATGAGTAATTATCCGATGGTAAACGAGATCAACCGTCTCGTCGGCGACCTGCTCGCCGAGGGCGGAGAGGTGTTCCTGCCGGGTGTGGGATCGCTCTATACGGAACGCCGCGGCGCGCGGCGCATTTCGCGGCGGAGCGTGTTGCCGCCGAGCCGGGCCGTGTCGTTTACCTCGCAGGAGCGGGGCGTGTCGCTGGTCGCTGAAATCTCCGGCGCCGTGCAGTGCGACGCCGCCGAAGCGCAGGATGTATACGACCGCTGGCTGGCCCGCACGCTCGAAAACGGCGTGCTGACGATCGAGGGCGTCGGCGTGCTCAAACTCAAACATTTTACGCCCGATGCGGCGTTTGACAGGCGACTCAATCCGCAGGGGCGTGAGCCGGTGCGGATAAAACCCGCCCGCAAGTTCGACTGGGCCTTGTGGATCGGCATTGCGGCGATTCTGGTCGCCCTCGGTTTCGGGGGGTATGAGTTCCTGAAGCTCTATGACGAAGGCCCGGAGGAGATCGCGCAGACAACCGGTATTCCGGGACCGGAGACAACCGCCGGCGCGGCGACGGCTGACAGTTCGGCCGCGATTCCGGCTGCTGCGGATTCCGGTGCGACGACCGGATCGGCGGCATCTGCGTCCAGTGCGGACGCCGCAAAGGCCGCGGGTACGACGGCTGACACTGCATCGGGGACGAACGCCGAAATGCGATCGGAACCCGCTGCGTCCGGTGCGAATGCCGGCACTGCCGCCTCGTCGGTTGGCGGTCAGGGGAACGCTCCTGCCGGGCAGAAGGATGTTGCCCCGGCGAAACGCCCTGAAACCCGTTCCGCAGGGACGGCCGATGCGCCCGCATCGCTTGTTTCGGGCCGCCGTTATGTCGTGCTGGGAGTGTTCAGCACGCCGGAGAATGCGGCGCGCGCCGTCGATGCGGCGGCGGAAAAGGATCCTTCGGTGCGCTGCGGAATCTACCGTTTCGGGACGAAATTCATGGTTTCGCCGTTCGAATCGGCCGATATGGAGGCATGTGCGCTCTTCGTCCGCAATTACAGCGACCGGTTTCCGGGCCTTTGGACCTATACCGCCCGTTGATGCGCATTTCCGAGCTGATAATCCGTTTGATCGACTGGTTCTACCGCAAGCCCGTCGCGGCGATCCTGCCGCGGCAGACGTTCCGTTATATCGTCTGCGGCGGTGCGAACGTGGTGTTCAGCTGGGTGTGCTACTTTCTGGTTTATAATTTCGTCCTCGACAAGGAGCAGCTGGACCTCGGTTTCGTGGTTGTCTCTGCGTATGTCGCGACGATGCTGCTGATCTTTCCCTTCACGTTCTTCACCGGGTTCTGGCTGAACCGCTATGTGACATTCCGTCACTCGCCGCTGCCGACCGGGACGCAGTTGTTCCGTTACCTGCTGTCGATCGGCGGCTCGGTGGTCGTGAATTATGCCGGGTTGAAATTTTTCGTGGAGTTCTGCGGCTTGTGGGCCACGCCGTCGCAGATGCTGGCGACTTTCGTCACGATGATCTACAGCTATCTGGCCGCCAAATACTTCACCTTCCGCCATGCGGAGGTCTGACGGTCTCCTGCCGTGTAGAGTCTCCGACGGCTCGGTTGCTTCGTAAATCCCGGCCCGGCATATTGGCGGGCGAGATCCTCGTGGATCGTCGTTTTGAGAATGGTGTTTTACAGCGTTTCGTGCCGTGCTGTTTTGCGGGAGCTCCCGTTTCCGGTCTCTTCCCTGAGTTTTTGCAGTTCGTACATCCGGTCGCGGAATTTCGCCGCGGCGAGGAAGTCGAGCGACTTGGCCGCACGGTCCATGTCTTCGCGCGCCTTGACGATCAGCGCATCGAGGTTTTCGCTCGCGGCATAAGTTTTCTGCACGTCCGCCGCAGCCATGTAATGATCCTCGGCGATGGGGTAGACCGCCGCGATTTCCGGTACGTCGGTCCGCGTGGTCAGCAGCGTGCTCTGTCCCGAACCGCTTCGCTGTGCGCGGCGCGGCAGCATGCCGTGCTCCATGTTGTAGCGCACCTGCTTCTCGCGGCGGCGGTTGCTCTGCTCGATGGCGTAGCGCATCGAATCGGTGCAGGTGTCGGCATAGAGGATCACGTTGCCCTGCGAATGACGCGCCGCACGTCCCGCGATCTGCGTGAGCGAACGCACGTTGCGCAGGAATCCCTCCTTGTCGGCGTCGAGGATCGCCACCAATGCCACTTCGGGCAGGTCCAGACCTTCGCGCAGCAGGTTCACGCCCACCAGCACGTCGAACATGCCGGCCCGCAGGTCCTCCAGAATCTGTATGCGCTCCAGCGTATCCACGTCCGAGTGGATGTAGCGGTTGCGCACCCCCACGCGGTCGAAATATTTGGACAGCTCCTCGGCCATCCGCTTGGTGATGGTCGTCACGAGCACTTTGTCGTCGTTCTTCACCCGCTTGTCGATCTCTTCCTGCAGGTCGTCGATCTGGTTCATCGTTACGCGCACTTCGAGCGGCGGATCGACCAGCCCCGTGGGGCGGATCAGCTGCTCGACGATCACGCCTTCGCTCTTCATCAGCTCGTAATCCGCGGGCGTCGCGCTGACGTAGATCGACGTGCCCTGCAGCTGTTCGAACTCGGCGAAGGTCACCGGACGGTTGTCCTTGGCCGCCGGGAGCCGGAACCCGTACTCCACGAGGTTCTCCTTGCGCGCGCGGTCGCCGCCGAACATGGCGTGCACCTGCGGGATGGTCACGTGGCTCTCGTCCACGACCAGCAGGTAGTCTTTCGGGAAGTAGTCGATCAGGCAGAACGGACGCGTACCCTCGCTGCGGCCGTCGAAGTAGCGCGAGTAATTCTCGATGCCGGGGCAGTAGCCCAGCTCCTTGATCATTTCGAGGTCGTACTCCACGCGCTGCTTGATGCGCTGCGCCTCCATCGGACGCCCGGCGCGTTCGAAGAACTCGATCTGCTTGCCCAGGTCGAGGTAGATCTGCTGCACGGCGGCGTTGATGCGCTCTTTGGTCGTCACGAACAGGTTCGTGGCGTAGAGCGTGATGCTGTCGAGCGAGGCGATGCGCTGTCCCGTGACGGGGTCGATCGACTGGATGGCCTCCACCTCGTTGTCGAAGAACATCACGCGGAAGCATTGGTTGCCGAACTCGCCGAAGGCCGCCATGATGTCCACCGTGTCGCCGTTGACGCGGAACGTCGCAGGCTCCAGCTCCCGCTCGGTGCGGGTGTAGAGCGCTTCGACCAGCTTGTAGAGGAAGTGCTTGTAGCTGACGATCTGTCCGACCTTGATGTCGATCGCCGTGGCGTGGAAATCCGCGGGATTGCCCGCGCCGTAGAGACACGACACGCTCGACACGACGATCACGTCGCGGCGGCCCGACAGCAGCGTGGCGACCGTGCCGAGGCGCATCTTCTCGATCTCGGCGTTGATCTGGAGGTCTTTCTCGATATAGGTGTCCGTCGAAGGCAGGTAGGCCTCCGGCTGGTAGTAATCGTAGTAGGAGACGAAATACTCCACGGCGTTTTCGGGAAAGAAGTTCCTGAATTCGCCGTAAAGCTGCGCCGCGAGGGTCTTGTTGTGGCTCAGGACCAGCGTCGGCCGGTTCAGCTGCGCGACGACGTTGGCCACGGTGAAGGTCTTTCCCGAACCGGTGACGCCCAGCAGGGTGTTGTGTTTGGAGCCGTGGCGGATCGAGCCGACGAGCTGTTCGATCGCTTCCGGCTGGTCGCCCATCGGGGCGTAATCCGATACGAGTTTGAAATCCATGAATGCAAAGGTAGTGATAAAATGAAACAGTTTCCAATTTCGTACCGCTTTTCTGCGATCTGCCGCGGTTACCCGCCGCCTTCGGCGTCGTATGCAAATCTGACCCCCCCCCAAACCCCCGCCTCGGCGGGGGCTTTATTGCAAGGTTTTGGGATTTAGTCCTCAATGCTGTCTTGTATATTGAAAACATTTTCATAACTTTGTCATGCTATCCTGCTGGGTGGCGACATATTAGTTTAGTGAAAGTGTTTCGCTAATCCTTGACAGTAAAATTTGGCGATTTTAGTAAGTAAGGATAGGCAATACAAGCACTCATCACCGTGTATAGTAGCGTATCGTCTGATAAGCTCTATTCGGTGTGGGGTATTGTTTATTTACTTACGGGCTACGCCAAATGCCTACTGTCAGATAAACGAACGACTCCACACTTTCTTTTTTATTAAATGGCCGTTCGGAGTAGGCGGTATAAATTAATCAGTATTATGTTGACTTTACATGAAGCCATTGCTGCCGTTTTACAGAACGGAGCGAAAACAGCCAGAGAGATTGCTGATGAGATCAATTGTAGAAAATTATATGGTCGTAAAGATGGACGGGACCTTCCAGCCGGCCAAGTTTCTGCCCGAGTAAATAAGTACCGGCATTTGTTTAAATGCACGGATGGGAAGATCATGTTAAAATAGCGATTATATGAATTGTAGAAAAATACTGACAATTATTGCAAGTCTTATGATTTGTAGCTCGTGCAATACATTTGATCCTAAAGATTATGTGGCAGAGATAGAAGATGCTATTCGATTTAAGGAGGCAATTGCGACTTTGCGAAAAGAATGGTATATTGAACCGAGGAGAATGGGGAATCTGCTTACACGTATAGAACAACAGAATTATGAAACCTACTGGGAGCGGATGAATTACATAAAATTGTTTAAAATTGAGGAGTATTTTCCGAAAAAAGACGAAGATTCTTATCGGCATACGCTTGATCTGTTGATGGATACGTACAGAGATACGGAAATAATGTTAGGACCTATTGAAAAAAATTATCGGGATGGAGTAAATACATATTATACGGTAGAGGATCGGTTGAGTGGTATGAAATACTATATCGGATATCGACGAAAGGCTATTTGGACGAAGAAAGGCACGCTGTATATTATTTCGAAAAAGGAAAAGATTAATGGGATAAGCAATTGGTAACGCTGGAATGTCTGCGACGTGAATTGCGGTGAATAATATTTCATTCTTAATTCGATTATTCGTACCTTTGTAAGCTATGATCGACCGGGAAACAGTAGACCGCATTTACGCCGCCGCCAATATCGTGG
>OGQZ01001211.1_pt1 | contig 20348 bp, 20 predicted proteins | sample 1553321 | NCBI WGS metagenome assembly OGQZ01 (sample SAMEA2579958, study PRJEB22360) | human gut metagenome | reverse complement strand
CCTGGGCCTTCGAGGGGGGGGGCGGCCGCTGCCGACCCGGCAGCCGTGGCACCGGCCGGCGAGGCTGTTGAGGCTGACTCGGCATCCGTAGTTGCCGACGGCGACCTCTGGAAACCGGTTATCAATGAGCTGAAGGCATATCAGGAAGGTGGCAACGCAAGCCACTCTCTCTTCTATATCCTCATCATGGGCTTCGTGGGCGGTCTGCTCGCAGTGCTCATGCCATGTATCTGGCCTATCATCCCAATGACCGTAAGCTTCTTCATGAAGCGCAACAAGGACAAGAAGAAGGGTATCCGCGACGCCGTTACCTATGGTATTTCCATCATCGTGATCTACGTGTTGCTCGGCTTCCTTATCACTCTTATTTCGGGTGGTAACGGACTGAACAGTCTTTCTACCAACGCCGTGTTCAACATCATCATCTTCCTCGTGCTCGTTGTATTCGCAGTGTCATTCTTCGGATGGTTCGAGCTTGAGCTGCCTTCTAAGTGGACAAACTCCGTAGACAACAAGGCTTCTGCAACAACAGGTCTCGTGTCTATCTTCCTTATGGCGTTCACCCTCGTGCTCGTGTCATTCTCTTGCACCGCACCTATCATCGGACTGCTCCTCGCTGAGTTCTCTACATCTGGAAACATCGCCGCTCCGGCAGTCGGTATGCTTGGCTTCTCTATTGCCCTCGCATTGCCGTTCACACTCTTCGCCATGTTCCCGGCATGGCTCAAGTCAGCTCCTAAGTCTGGCTCTTGGATGAACACACTGAAGGTGAGCCTCGGTTTCGTGGAGCTCGCATTCTCTCTGAAGTTCCTCTCTGTTGCCGACCTCGCTTACGGATGGCACATCCTCGACCGTGAGACATTCCTTGCTCTCTGGATAGCTATCTTCTTCCTCTTGGGTCTCTACCTCATCGGCAAGCTCAAGTTCCAGAGCGACGTGATGCTCGGTGAGCCAAAGCCAATGCCAGTGCCTTGCGTGATGCTCGGTCTTGTTTCTCTGGCATTCGCCGTATATATGATTCCTGGTCTCTGGGGTGCTCCTTGTAAGGCTGTCAGCGCCTTCGCACCGCCGATGAACACACAGGACTTCAACCTCAATACCAACGAGGTGAAACCTAAGTACACTTCTTATGAAGAGGGTGTAGCTGCCGCTGCAGCACAGGGCAAGCCTATCCTCATCGACTTCACCGGCTTCGGTTGTGTGAACTGCCGTAAGATGGAGGCTGCCGTATGGACAGACCCACGCGTTGCCGACAAACTCAACAACGACTATGTGCTCATCTCTCTCTATGTTGACGACAAGCAGCCTCTGGCCAAGCCTATCGAGGTGACCGTGAACGGACAGAAGCGCACTCTGCGTACTGTCGGTGACAAGTGGAGCTATCTGCAGCAGAGCAAGTTCGGTGCCCTCGCACAGCCATACTACGTGACCCTCGGTCCTGACGGTATGCCTCTCTCTCGTCCATTCTCATTCAAGGAAGACGTGTCAGACTATCTGAACTTCCTCCAGGAGGGCTTGGACAATTATAGAAGCAAGCAGAACGACTGATAAGCAAATACAGAGAAAGGGACAGCCGGATGATGCATCGTCACGTCGGGCATGTCCCTTTCTTGTTATATATAATATGGTGTGAATGAGGCGTCTGTCATTCTCCGACGCGCCTTGATTGTATAACTTAAAAACAAAGTACTATGGTAAAAGACCTTCTCGCATTTCTCGATGCATCGCCAGTGAATTTCCTCGCAGTGAAGACCCTCAAGGAGCGTCTTGCCGCTGCCGGTTTCAAAGAGATGGATTCCACTGCTCCCATAGGCACCATTGAGCCAGGCGACCAGCTGTTCTTCACCAAGAACGACTCCTCGCTCTATGCCGTGCGCATAGGCAGGCAGACTATCGCCGATGCGGGATTCCATCTGATATGCGCCCATTGCGACTCGCCCACCTTCCGTATCAAACCGAATCCGGAAATGGTATGTGAGGGAGGTATCACCAAGCTCAACACCGAGGTATATGGTGGACCTATCATGAGCACATGGTTCGACCGTCCGCTGAGCCTCGCCGGAAGAGTCATCTTGCGCACCGACAATCCGCTGCAGCCGGAAACCCGTCTGCTGCATGTGAAGCGACCATTGCTGCAGATTACCAATATCGCCATCCACTTCAACCGTCAGGTGAACGACGGTGTGAAACTGAGCAAGCAGAAAGACATGCTCCCGCTGCTCGGCATCGTGAACGACCAGCTTGAGGCTGGCAACATGCTGATGAACGTCATCACCGGCGAACTCGGTGTAAAGGCGAAGGATATCCTCGACTTCGACCTCTATCTCTACGACACTGCTCCTGCCAGCACCTTCGGTGTGCATGACGAGTTTATCTCTGCCGGCAGACTCGACGACCTGAGCATGGTTCATGCCGGACTCATGGCGTTGATGATGAGTGGCGGTGTGCCGGAGACTACACAGGTGCTTGCTGTATTCGACAATGAGGAGACCGGCAGCCAGACAAAGCAGGGAGCCGGCAGCCCGTTCCTGAGCAGTCTGTTGCAGCGTCTGGTGTTCGCACAGGGTGGCGAAATGTCGGATTTCTACCGCAGCGTGGAGAAGTCGTTCATGATTTCTGCCGACAATGCCCATGCCTGGCATCCTAACTATCCTGAGAAGTTCGACCCTACCAACCATCCTATGCTTGGCGGCGGTCCATGCATTAAGTTCAATGCAGCCCAGAAGTATGCCAGCGACGCCGTTTCGGCAGCCATCTTCACAGGCATTTGTGAGAAAGCCGGTGTGCCATGCCAGCGCTTCGTCAACCATAGCGACGTGGCAGGCGGCAGCACCCTCGGCAATATCCTTGCTTCATCATTGCCTCTGCGTGGCGTAGACATGGGTAACCCTGTCCTCGGCATGCACTCCGTGCGTGAGACGGGTTCTGTGGCAGACCATGAATACTGCATCAAGGCATTCACGGAGTTCTATAAACTGTGATTTGCAGAGCGTAGACCTGCATAACCCCAAAACGCTGTCATCTGGTCGTTCAACGTAATACCCAAAACGGTCATCCCTCTTTGCTGTATTTGCAATGTGGGATGACCGCTATCGTTTCTAATATGTCGTTATAGCCTTTTGGCCTTCAAATGATAACTGAAAGTCTTTCTTAATGGCTGTTGTTGTCAGTAATTACTTTCTTGCCGTTGATGATATTATGAAACGATAGGCTAAAGGAATATAGTAGCCAAAGATTTTCCGGAAAATCCTTTGCTGCTTGGAGTTGATGTGTTATATTTGCCGTGAAATTGAGAAATATGCTTTTTTGCGTCCTTGTAGTCCGTTGAGATGAGGGCGGGAGAAGGCAGGGATTGTTATAATTATTAGAAACAAAACTTATCATCAACAAATGGATCCAATATTTATCACCGGACCATGTGTCATAGAGTCGGCAGAATTGCTCGACACCATAGCGGCAGAGATAAAGCGCCTAAGCGACCTGACGGGCCGCACATTCTATTTCAAGGCATCCTTCGACAAGGCAAACCGCACGTCGATACACTCCTTCCGCGGACCCGGACTGGAACGCGGACTGCAGATGCTTGCCGACGTGAGAGTGAAATACCATCTGCCGCTGCTCACCGATATCCATGAGAGCTGGCAGGCAAAGGCAGCCGGAGAGGTGGTGGACGTGTTGCAGATTCCTGCATTCCTGTGCCGCCAGACCGACCTCCTCGTAGAGGCAGCACGCACCGGACGCACGGTGAACATCAAGAAGGCACAGTTCCTTTCTGGCGAAGACATGCGCTATCCCGTGGAGAAATGCCGTGAGGCAGGTGCCAGGGAGGTGTGGCTTACCGAGAGAGGCAACTGCTTCGGATACAACAATCTTGTGGTGGACTTCCGCAATCTGCCAGCCATGTCGCAGTATGCCGACCGCGTGGTGATGGACTGCACACACAGCGTGCAGCGGCCAGGAGGAGCCGGCGGAAAGACTGGCGGCGACCGTCAGTATGTGCCGATGATGGCGTTGGCGGCAAAGGCGTTCGGAGCACAGGGATATTTCTTCGAGACGCATCCCGACCCGGACCATGCCCTCAGCGACGGACCGAACATGCTCTATCTGAAAGACCTCGAAGGAGTGGTGAAGAGTCTGCTTGACTAACAGAAACTGTCGTCCCGTCAGTCAGTGCTGATGGGAATAAACGGAAAACAAAAGTAGAATTATGAAATACACACATACAGCAATAAAATGTATCGAGGACGAGTCGAAGGCTCTCCTTGAACTCATACCAAATATCGACGACAATTTCGACAAGGCTGTCGATATCATACTACAGTGTAAGGGAAAGCTCATCGTTACCGGAGTGGGCAAGAGCGGACATATCGGTGCGAAGATTGCCGCTACGCTCTCTTCAACGGGAACGCCGAGCTTCTTCATCAATCCCCTTGATGCCTTCCACGGCGATCTCGGCGTGATACAGGCAGAGGATGTGGTGCTGGCATTGTCTAATTCCGGACAGACCGATGAGCTGCTGCGCTTCCTGCCGTATCTCATCGAACATAAGATCCCTGTTATCGGAATGAGCGGAAACCCGGAGTCGCTGCTCGCCAAATATGCCACTGCCCATCTGAACTCCAGAGTGAGCCGTGAGGCTTGTCCGTTGGGACTCGCTCCCACATCATCCACTACGGCAGCCCTCGCCCTGGGCGACGCCCTGGCATGTGCGCTGATGGTGGCACGCAACTTCAAGGCTACCGATTTCGCACAGTTCCATCCAGGCGGTTCGCTCGGCAGACGACTGCTCACCAGGGCTAAGGACGTGATGCGTTCCGACGACCTGCCTGTAGTAGACCCTCAGACGAAGCTCGGCGAGGCCGTTATACATGTGAGCAACGGCAGACTGGGACTGTGTGTGCCGGTGGTTGACGGCAAGGTGGTGGGTCTCGTCACCGACGGCGACATACGCCGTGCGATGGAGAGCTCGCAGGACAGATTCTTCCAACTCACCGTTGCCGACATCATGACGAAGACGCCGAAGATGGTGTCGCCGGAAATGAAGATTACCGACATAGAGCAGGTGCTCCATCAGAACAAGATACACTGTGTTCTCGTGGTTGACGAGGAGAAGCATCTGCTTGGCGTGGTGGATTCATTCCGAACTATGTTGTAGAATTTTTCAGCTATGTATATAAGCCCCCAAACGGTCATTAGGTCGGGCAAGTCCTAATGACCGTTTGGGGATAAAAAGGTTGGTGGAGCAGATGCAAGGTCTTATTTCAGCTTGCTCCGCTCAATCACGTGTACGAAGTCCTGCCAACCTTTCTTCGCCTTGTATTTTCCCACACATCCGTCTGGAACGACGAGCCATGTGTTCTGCAGCACTTCGCGGCAGAAAGCGTTAGGAGCGTCGTGAGGATTCCTGTTGGTTATTGCTATCGCCTTCAGGTTTGGAGTGTCGCTGAATGCGCCTTCGCCGATGTTTATCATGTCATCGCCAAGAGTGACATACTCCAACGAGGTGCAGCATCTGAAAGCGTTCTCACCGATAGTGTGCATGTCTTTCGGACAGTCGAAGCGTTTCAGTTTGATGCATCCCCAGAAGCTTGCGTTACCGATGGCCTTGAGGTTGTTGTCGGTATGTATCGATTCAAGCTCCGTACACCATTGAAAGGCACTCATGCCGATGTGGCGCAGCTTGGCAGGACAGGTGAAAGTCTTCAGCGGACATCTGGTGAATGCTTGTGACTCGATGAACTTTATGGCGTCGTTTAGCGTTATCGACTCCAGCGAGCAACCGTCGAAGGCACCGCAGGCAATCACCTCTATGGTCCAGTTCGTCAGTCCTCTTGACACATTGTATGGAATCTTGACATGCTTCAGGTTCGGTTCCATACACCGTTGTACGGTGGCCTCTCCCTGGTATGTCAGTGCCGTCTCCGACACCATTCCGTATTGTATCGGTCCGGAGATGAAGTATGGCAGATTGAGGTGGTCTTGCGCCATGGCGGCGTTGGTCATGACCATAAAGCAGGTCAGCAGTAGCATCTTCAGTTTCTTCATGATGTTATTGTTTTTTATTGTTCTTGATTATACCTTATCTATTATGCGTTGTCGTTGGTGGAGAGAACGTCCTGTTGTCGTCATACTCTGTTATTCCCCAATCGGTCATCAGTCTGTTGTTGGCTTATTCCAGCACATCCCAGAACTCATCGGGCAGCGAGATGTTCTCAATGTCCTTTGCCTCTTCAAACAGTGGGGCGATGTCGTCGGCATCAAATCCCGCTATGCCACAGCCGATGGCAGTGACGAGGAAATGGAGTTCGGGATGCTTACGGGCATATTCCACGAATTCGTCGACGTAGGGCTTGATGGTCTCCGTGCCTCCCTGCATGGTTGGGATGGCATACGACTGTCCCTGCATTCCTACGCCCTGTCCCATTACGGCACCGAAATGCAGTCTCGCCGCACGTGCCGCGCCGCCGGCGTGGATGCCCTGCAGGTTTGAACCGAACACGAATATCTCGTTCGGCTTCAGGGCGGTGATTAGTGATGGTGTGATTCTTCTGTTCATGATATCTGTATTTTGTTCTGATTCCTGTTGCCACTTGGCGAAGCGTGGGAGTAATGAAGCTGACATCGGACTTGCCTTGCTGAAGCATGCGTCTGCCGAACTGTCTTCCATGCAGGGTTCCATGACCGGAGCCATGGTGAGACCTTCGCCGTAATTCTCGATTACGTAGGGAGTCACCACTTCCTCCATCATCTTCTTGTATCTCATGTTCACTGCAGCCGGAGTGATGCCGAGCTGTGCCGCCACGTCCTTCTGCTTGAATCCGGCATAAAACACCATGTGGGCTATCTCCTGCATCATGCGGTCGTGGTAGTGTGATGCCACAGCCTCTGCCACTTGCAGCAGCATGCCCTCCTCCTTGTCGGTGGACCGCACATATTCCAACACCACATCGGAAGCCTCTTCAGAGAGATGCTCATACTCCTTGTTGTAAGCTTTCAGTGCATCGAGCACCACGAAATGGAATCCCCTCACCATCCATGTAGACAGCTTGGCAGCTTTCGGCTTCTTGAGCAGAGGTTCGAAATGGTGGGTGAGCAACTGTATGTAGTAGTCGTGGGCGAGTGAATAGAAGTCAAGTCCCGCCTTGCCGTGTAGCTGGTATTTCCTGTCGTATATGCTGTATGCACGCCGGCAGTAGCCATAGAAGTACTCTTTGGTCATATCGCCGTTGAAGGATATGAAGCCGTTTAGTATTATGTCGTCTGGAAGATGAGCCATAAGCTGAATGTTGTTATTGTATGCCGATTTTATTCTCCATGGCAAAGATAATGCAAACCGAAGACAATACAAAGCAAGCCTGCTTGTTTTTATTGTTGAGGTGTCGCTTGTCTTATTGAAAGATTCCATTGTTTTTCTGAAAAAACTTATTATTTTCCGTTTCTTGCTTAATTTTTTTCTGAAATGGTCTTATAAATAGAAAAGAAGTAAACAATTAAACATTACCATTATGAAAAAGATTTTCAATACAAAGAAAGAAACTACTATCGTAGAGAACACGACTACAACTATCGGTGGCGCAGACGAGAAGGGTATGAAAGACATCGCTCCCAAGAAGGTGGGAATGCTCGATATGGTGATTGCCTTCGACACCACCGGTTCGATGGCGGCATATATCGACGACGTGCGCCGTCAGGTGGCCGACCTTATTCCACGACTCTTCAAGGACAATGACGACCTGCGTCTCGGCATCGTGGCTTTCGGCGACTATTGCGACATGAACGGCAAGAATGATTTCGGTGACGCCTATCAGTGTCTGCCGCTTACGCGGAATGAGAACAGCATCATAAAGTTTATAAAGAATACCAAGGATACCTGCGGCGGCGACGGCGACGAGTTCTATGAGCTGGTGATAAAGAAGATAGTGGAGGAGACTTCGTGGCGCCATGGTTCCACACGCAGCATCCTGCTCATCTCCGACGCCGAACCCCACGAACTGGGCTACACCTATAAGAATTATGTGGTGCGCAACCAGATTGACTGGCGCCATGAGGCAAAGAAGGCGTCGAAGCGCCGCATCAAAATCGACACCGTGTCTATCAATCCGTTGCCGTGGTATAAGGAACTGTCGGCGATGACGAACGGCGTCAACGTGCCCTTCTCGTCGAGCAGCTATACGGCAGACCTCATCGTTGCCGGCACCATGGCACGCGGTTCCAGCAAGCAGCGCAAGGAGTTTGACAGCCTGGCAATGAAGGCAAGTGTGTGCTGTCCAGACATGGCATCGGTATACGAATGCTACCGTGAGGAAAGAGAAGACGAATAGTCGTTTGGAATGTTGCTTCAATCTGTCATCAGTTTAACACCGCATTTACGGTCTGATGGCTTTTTGTGAAAATATTAGTTCAGCGGTTTCAGAATCATGACATTACATTACATGTTCTGAAGCCGCTTGCTCTTTGTGTTATGCTGTTTTGTTTTATTGATGATCGCATGTTTTATATCGAATGAAATATGGCGCTATCCCTACCGGCAGAGAATATTCTCCGACTTTAAAAGTCAAAAATATGGAAAGAAAAGAATACACTATAGAATCAAATTAACCCTTTCACTGTCATCCTAATGTTTCTTTGTTCCAATATGTATGTAGGTTCTCTTTGATACATTTCATTACAATAGAGAAATCAATCTGTTCTTTCCAACGAATCTTCTTCAAGAAAGCTTTCCACCAAATATTGCGAGTTGTATCTGCTGCAAACTTGTCTGTAAAAAGGGCGAGATTTGCCCTATAAGGTGTGTTCCTGTTCTTGAATGTACAGACAATGGCTTCCCCAAGAAGTTTCCTGTCAATCTTATGGTTGGTGAACAACTGGTACACATCAAAGTAATCCTTCATTCGGCTATTGCTTTCGTCACGGTCAACCATCGCGTGAAACTTCTCCGCTATCAGCGTTTCCAAAGAATAGGCATACAGCTGTACGGCAGGAACATCTGGCAGCAATAACGGATAGTCCAAAGAAAGAGGATAAGGTGTTACCACATCGCCAAAGCCTATGTCAACAGAAACCTGTTGTACAATCGTATCTAAATGAGCCACTACTTTTACACATGTACCTGGATATTTCTTATCAATGGCTATCGGCTCCAATTCAAGCGAACAGGCATCGAATGTAACTCCATCGTTCTCACATTCAATGACGCACACTTTTTGGAATGCCTCTTTTATGTCTTCTCTGTCATTACTGATGCGTTCTCCCAATAGGTCAATATCAATGGTTGGACGAGCCTTGAACCCATCCAAGGCAAACAATAATGAACTACCTTTCAATAGGAAGTGGCTCTTATAAGGACTTGCGGAGATGCGGAACAGCAAGCGCTCATGCAAGTATCTCACCAATACCTTCATATAGTCTTGCTTCTCTTCCTTGGCGAGGTTCAGCAATCGTGTTCTGATGGACTTTCCTATATTCTTTGTCATAGTCTCGTCTCCAAATATGCAGTCAATATATTTTTCACTCTTAGTTTTTGGGCATATTCATGTAGTAGAGATATATTGCGGTTCTCTTTATTGAGATAGCAGTCTATCACTTCGCCACACACGTCAAGCCCTATCTTGTTCCGGTACTTTACAGCATCACAGACCGTTCGCTCCATATCCGTAATGAGTACGTCATATCCAGATATGTTCTTTTTGGTTATACCAAACTCCAGATTCTTCTTTTTCCAATAATAGATGTCGATAGGAGGATATTCGGGCAAGCGCACCTTTCGTTTGGCTTCAATGGCAATACAAGTAGCGGAAGGTACTTGTGTAGAAAGTCCATAATGAGCAAATGCGCTATATAGACAAAGCACCCCATGCGGTACTATCCGCTCCACATCTATCATGTTGTTTGCCAAGGCAGAAACTTCCACATACACCCCCTTGCGAATCCGCATCAGCGTTCCGTCTTCTGCTGCACGGCGAAGCTGTTCATATTCGCCACGGCTTTTCACTTCGTCTGTGGTTATGAATCCGCCTCGTCGTTGTAGTGTATCAATGATTGCACTTCTATCCATATCTTTATTTCTTTGTAGGCAAAGATACAACAACATATTGAGAATGAAGAATGTTTTGTGTAAAAAGTTACGGAGAATATAAATATTATCCGTAGTGTTTCACATTTGTGTTAAATTTTGTTATTTATAAATGTTATAAAGTTTATTTGAATAGAACTCTTATTATAATTTTTGGCAGAGAAAATTTTGATTTACCAATAAGATAACTTAAATTTGCAGTATGAGTTGAATATACTGACTTAGTCGTATTTTGTAAAGGAACTTTAGGTAAAACTAAAAAATATTGATAATCATGGGAACAGAATTTAATGTGCTAAGTAATCATACTATAGTCAAAATTATTTTTTATGCAACGTTTTCACTAGTGTTCCTTTTGCCAATCTTTTCCGCTTGGGCACAAAGAGATGCCTCTCCACAACAAAAGAAGAAAGGGTGGTTCAGAATTATAATGCCATGGCTTTTACTTTTGATATTTATAAGCGAGTTAGGACTTCTTGGCTATAGAGTTGTAGAATATCCTTGGAATACAGCTGCAGAGCCATCTCAAGCGTCAATATACAGAGAAATGAGTTATCTTTCTTCCGGTATAGTGCTATTTGGTTGGGCGAACGATTACCAACTTGATTTGTTGTCAAATTTAACAGGAAGCATCTCCTGGCTTTGCTGGACTGTCTATGCATTTAACCATAAGCGTTCTGATACGAACTGGTGGAAAAAACTATGTAAGGTTATTGCGTATATTCTGATGACTATGGCCATTATAGGTTTTGCAATTCACGAACTACAGGATTTGCTTGTATTTGTAGTCTTGGGATTTGTAATTTTTATATTGCTTAAAATTGCACATGTAAAGCCTGCTAAATCGATCACAGAAGAATCATCTCCTACAATAGTTGGTTTACATGATGAAAAAGCAACTATAGAGTCAACTTCTGATATGGAAAACCCCTCAAGATTCATGCCATATAATGATTCCTCAAATGAAGTTCAAGATAATATATCGGAAGATGTATATGTTCCCAAGGAAACTAAGACTATTGATGTATTACCTAATGTAATGTCAAAAGAGCAAGAGCCTCTAAAACAAAATGTTATGCATACCGAACCAAATGAGATTGATTCTGAAAATGAGTCTGTGAAAAAAACAACTGGAACAAATATGATGTATTGCAAACACTGTGGAAAATTGATAGAGGAAGATTCGTTGTTTTGTATGTATTGTGGTGGTAAGCAATAATCATTGAATATGAAGAAGTTTCTGAAGTTTTTAGGCATCGGTGTTTTCATTCTTATTGCTGCAGGAATTATCCTAGGCAACATAGCAAGAGTTGTTGTGGGGCATAAATCAAACTCTTCCAATCTCACTCTTGAAGAGATGATAGTTAAAATGAACAATGCACTTCCTCAAAAAGCAAGTAATATCAGTTTCTTGACTATGAATCAGGTGTCATTGGAGAATAACAGTATAGTATGGGATGCAACTCTTTATACAACATTTTTCTATCCTGCCAAAGGAAGCACACTTCCAGAGTCTATCAATGGTGGAATCCTTATAGAGGGGAGTAGGGATGATATTATTGATATAGACACTCTGTTATCAAGTTCATTTGTCAAAGAAGACCATCAGTTGGATATGCTCTTTTATTTTCTTTTTGTAAGAAAAGATAAGCCAAATCCGTTTTATGAAGAGCTCATCAGGAGAAACATATCTCAGACATGGCGAATACATTCTCCTTTTAGTGATCGCCAAGTTGAGTTCGCTATGACAAGTGATGACCAGAAGCGGTCTGAAGAGTTTTGCAGAGAAGAGCCTGTAAAAGCATATCAAGAATTTCTTTTTAGATATCTTATTCGGCAGAATCGCTTATTGAGGTTCGCAAGTAATAACTCTGATATATCTATGAAGATGTCTGATGAAGGGAGTTCACTAATGTTCTATTATACTTTTGATAAGTCATACTCCAATAATGGAAATAAGCCCATCTCTAATATAAAAGAAAATGGTATGGAGTCTTATCTGGGTATTAAAGAAGATCTTAAGGTACTACCAATGTTCTATGGCTTAGAAGAGATTTGTAAGGCAACAGGTAAGAAACTTGTCTTTAGAATTACTGATTGGAACAAAACGGATTCTGTAGAATATTCTTTTTTTGAATAAACTTTAAAATAATAGATATGTATTGTCAACATTGTGGTAAGCAGATACCAGATGATGCGAAATTCTGCAAATATTGTGGTGGGGCTGTCTACGAATCACAAGTGGATAAACCAGAAAAGAACCCATTGGAAATGCCTGAATTCTTAAAAAACAATTGGACCATGTCTTTCATCATTTATTTCATCTTTATGCTGATGTTACTCATTTGCGGTGATGACGACGAAGCAGACAGTGCTCCAATAGCATTCATTATTGCAGGTTTAATATATCCATTGATTGCAACATGGGGATATCCTTATCTTAGAATATGGGTTGAAAAGAAGAATAGGCAGATAAAATTCGTGAACTATGGTTTGATTGTGAGCATTTGTGTCAACTGTTTGCTAGCATTTCTGGGAGCGTTAGATGGTGGGTGCTATGATAATTATACGGGCGGGCTAATAATAGCTCCATTAATGATTATTTCGTTATCTATTATTGTCTCTTATTTTAAAAAGTAAAAATATGTTTTGTAGAAGTTGTGGTCGGCAAATACCTGATGGTTCAGAGTTTTGTAAATTTTGTGGAGCATCTGTAAAGAACTTCACACCTGAAGATATTAGGAGAGAAAAGAAAACTGTCAAAGCGGAGTCAAATAATGTCGCAACTACTCCAAATACTTTGGTAAAGTCAAAGAAGTATAAGTTCATCTCTATTGTACTCGGAGTTTTGCTTCTTGTTAGTGTGGTAATAGGTGTAGCTTCCTATTTGGATGTGCAAGATAGATATTGGTACCAATATAACAGGAACGAGTCACTACAGTTTGATATAAAGAGTGTAATTGAACAGAACCAGAATTTAAAAGAACTGTTGAATGCAGCTAGAGACTCTTTGGCTGAAGCACAAGCACAAACATCTGAGCCAAAGGAAGATATAGCTGAAAACAGTAAAATGATTGTTTTCGATGGTACTGTCGGTGGCTCTCCGATAGTTATGTCATTAACAATAGAAGGCGAAGGCGTTACAGGATATTATTACAATAAGAATTTTGGTTCTAAAACAAAAATTACTTTATACGGAAAGATGTCTTTTGGTTCGATGATACTATATGAATCAATACCTGGTATTGAAAATCCTGGCACTTTTGACGGAAATTATGAGGGAAGTAGTTTTACAGGTCAATATTATCTTGATGGTAAGCAGTTGAAATTTGCTTTAGGTCGTAAGTGATACTTAAAATGATTTTTAGTTTAAGTAAATATGGTCTGCTGAATAAATGTCTCATTACAAGTTGAGCAGACGTTACCCTCATTGTGACAATGGCAATGGAATTGTCAATTGGTTATGAACAATTCGTGAGACAACAAAAAAGGAGAGAAGCAAGCTTCTCTCCTTTCAGTACCCAGAGCCGGGGTCGAACCGGCACGGGTTGCCCCACTGGTGTTTGAGACCAGCGCGTCTACCGATTCCGCCATCTGGGCTTAAATGCGGTGCAAAGGTAATACATTTTGTTGCAATACGCAAACTTTTGCGGATTTTTCTTTTTAAGTAATGTCCAAATTGTTTTTGAACATTACTAAGCACTTCGAATAAAAGAGAAAAAAACATAAAATGTTGTGGGACTCTACAATAATGAGTAACTTAGTGCGTAATAAAGATAAAACCCATTCATTGAATTTAATGCGATATGAATTACAACAACGATAACTACTGCGTGATACTTGCCGGCGGAAAGGGCAGAAGACTCTGGCCGGCAAGCCGCGAAAACGCTCCGAAGCAATTCCTCGACTTCTTCTCCACCGGACGTACGCTCCTGCAGCAGACCTTCGACAGGATGAAGAATATCATCGCTCCTGAGAATATCCTCGTGGCAACCAATGAGGAGTATGGACATTTCGTGAGCGAGCAGCTTCCCGAGCTGCCCGAAGAGAATGTGCTGCTCGAACCCGTCAGCCGCAACACCGCTCCCAGCGTGGAGTGGGCCACCTACCGCATCCTCCACCGCAATGAGAAGGCAAGGATCGTCACGGTGCCGGCAGACCAGATGGTGATGGATGCCGATGCCTTCAGGCGTGATGTCTGCGATGGTCTCGACTGGGTGGGTGCCCATGACGGTCTGCTCGCCATAGGGGTGAAACCCACACGTCCGGAGCCGGGATATGGATACATACAGTTTGAAGGTGAAGCCGATGCCAGCGGCATATACAAGGTGAAGAGCTACACGGAGAAGCCGGAGAGGGAATTTGCCGAGATGTTCATGAACAGCGGCGAGTTCTATTGGAACACCGGACTCTTCATTGCCCGCTGCTCCACGATGCGCAACAGCCTGAAAGCCTTGTTCCCGCCAGTGCTGAGCGTCATCGATTCGGCATCGGTATATTCCCTTGAGGCAGAACAGGCACACATCGCCAAGCGCTATTCGGCTTACCCCAACCTCTCGGTAGACTCTGCCGTGCTGGAAAAGGGCACCAATGTGTATGTCAAGAACGCCTCTTTCGGCTGGGCGGACCTCGGCACCTGGCATTCCATGTATGAAACGATGAGCAAGTGTATGGGCGACAATGTGGTGATTGGCAACATGGTGAAACTCGACAAATGTCATGGCAACATCGTGAAGATGCCCGACGACCATGTGGCGGTGCTCAACGGTCTCGACGGTTATATCGTGGCAGAGAAGGGCAACGTGCTCCTTGTCTGCAAGAAAGAAGACTCGTCAGCCCTCGTGCGCAAATACATCAACGAGGTGAGGATGGACCACGGCGAGGAATATCTGTAACGACGGTTCCCGGCGACTATTATAGCCCCAATCGGTGATTATGCCGGTTGGGGCTTATGACGACACAGACATTCTGCAACAGATGAGACGACACACGGCCTCTCTGAAAGTTGGACATATAAGAAAAAAGGGAAAAAAAGAAAAAACATGCTCCCCAGGCGTAGTGAATCGCGCCACTCCTGCGTATTAAGAGTAGATATTCCGATAAAACAGTATTGCGATGGATGTAAGGAAAGATGAATTTGAGAAACTGGCACGAGAAAACAAGGACACGATCTACACCGTGTGCTATATGTTTTCCAAAGACCGGGACGAGGTGGCAGACCTCTATCAGGAGACGCTGATAAATCTCTGGAAGGGCATGCCGCAGATGAAGCGCGACGGCAATGTGAGAGGCTGGGTCTACAGGGTGGCTCTGAACACCTGCATCTCTATGGGACGAAAGAAGAAAAGCCGTCCCACGGTGAGGCTGACGATGGACGTCGACCCCTTTGAACCCTCCGACGAGCGTACTACGCAGGTTGGCATGCTCCACAGGCGCATCAGCAAGCTGCAGCCGTTCGACCGCGCCATCGTGTTGCTGTGGCTCGAGAACATCAGTTATGATGAAATCGGCAAGATGCTCGGAATATCCACGGCAAACGTGTCGGTGAGACTGGTGCGTATTCGTGAACAGCTCAAAAAAATGTCTAACGATTAACTTATTCAGGAGGCTATAAATGGAAAAAGATATTTTGATGGAACTCGACGAGATGCGCTCACAGTTCGGCGAACTCAAGTCGATGCTCAAAGACCAGCAGATAGTAAACGAGAAGATGGCGCGCCGGGCGATGAAGGGCGACTACAACAAGGTGCGCAAGGACCTTATCTTCGCCATCGTGCTCGAGGTGGTGGCTATTCCGCTGCAGGTGGTGCTGCTGCCGCTCATCGGAATGCCCACATGGTATTTGGTGTTCACCGTGTTGTTCCTCCTTTCGGCGCTAGTGGCTTCGGTGTATTCGCTCAGGCGCTATGCTTCAGCCGACATGATTTCGGGCAATCTCACCGAGGTGGCGCTTGGCATCGTGAAATACAAGCGTTTCGAACTGAAATGGTTCCTCTATGCCATCCCGTTGCTGCTCGTGTGGATATTCTTCTTCTTCTATTATCTCACAAGGGGCTATGAGTCAGAGCTGGTGCGCGGTTCGGTATGGGGCGGCATAATAGGAGTGATAATCGGTTTCACTTTCGGTTTCATCAACTATTACCAGAACCTCAAGCGCATGAACCGACTCCTCAGGCAGATTAAGGAGGTGAAGGGTGATGCAGTCTGACGCAAGGATGATTACAGACATGCCCTGATGGCTGATTTTTGCATAAAAACAAAAAAAAGCGAAAAACCGTCAACCATCTGGTTTTGAACGTGTAAGTTGTTGAATCATAGATATTTAAGTTTTTTATTTACGACCCGAACTGTCTGGTAATTGTCTGGATGGTTCGGGCCGTTCCCTTTAGATTATCTTTAGTCATCCTGTTTTTTGTGGATGGCTAAATTGTCGTGTGTTCAAATCGGCGACTGTTTTCGGTGATTTTTTCCGAATTGGGCACGGACAGGATTGCAAATGTGCCCAACCGGGGCAAGCACCGTGCCCATGTTGGGCAAGCACGTTGCCCCAACTGGGCAAGCACCGTGCCCAATTTCGTAGCGTTGAACACAGGTGCGGAACAGTGTGAAAAGTGAAAATAGATGAATTATTTTGAATTGCAAGCTAATTGTACTATCTTTGCAAACTGTTATTCGAATACATTATTATATATGTCGTGCATTATCAATATTGAAACGAGCACAAACGTGTGCTCTCTAACAGTGAGTCAGGACGGCGCCGACATCTTTACGAAAGAAGACCATTCCGGACCTAACCACGCCGTAAAACTTGGAGAATTCGTAGACGAGGGACTGTCGTTCGCCGACAGTCATGCCATACCCGTTGATGCTGTTGCCGTGAGCTGCGGCCCCGGTTCCTACACCGGCCTCCGCATCGGAGTGTCGATGGCAAAAGGCATCTGCTACGGCAGGGGAGTGAAGCTCATTGCCGTACCGACGCTCGAACTGATGGCGGTGCCCGTGTTGCTGCATCATGAGATAGAGGAGGACGCACTGCTCTGTCCGATGATCGACGCAAGGCGTATGGAGGTGTATGCCGCCGTGTACAACCGCCGTCTGCAGGAAGTCAGGAAGGTACAGGCCGACGTCGTAGACGCCGACACCTACAAGGAATTCCTCGACAAGGGGCCCGTGTATTTCTTCGGCAACGGAGCAGAGAAATGCATGGAGACCATAAACCATCCCAATGCCCACCTGATAAAGGACATCGAACCTCTGTCGAGATTCATGTACCCGCTGGCAGAGAAGAGGATAGCAGAGGAGAGATATGAAGACGTGGCATATTTCGTGCCGTTCTATCTGAAGGACTTCGTGGCGAAGACACCACGCAAGCTCCTCTAAGGAAAAACAAGATAACTTACAGAAGATGAATATAAAAGGACTGGATTACAATACCGAGAGAGAAAAGCTCATCCTGCCGGAATACGGAAGGGAGGTGCAGCAGATGGTAGACATCGCCGTGAATCTGCCCACCAAGGAGGAGCGCCAGAGATGTGCCGAGACGATCGTGAGAGTGATGGAGCGCATGTTGCCTCAGAACCGCAACAATGCCGACTACAAATGCAAGCTCTGGGACCATCTCGCCATCATCAGCGACTTCAAACTCGACATCGACTATCCATACGACGTGAGCAAGGCGAAGGAAATATCAGAGAAGCCGAAACCGCTGGCTTATCCGATGACGAAAATCAAGGTGAGACACTATGGCCACCTGCTTTTCGAGAGCTTCGAACTGCTCAAGAAGATGGAGCCGGGAAAGGAGCGCGACGAACTGGCAAGGCTCACCGCAGAGCAGATGAAGCGCAACCTCGGACAGTGGAGCCACGGCGCCAACAATTATGACAAGGTGGTAGACGACATCGCCCGCTTCACCGACGGAATAATCCAGCTCGACCCGAGAGAACTGCAGAACGCCCGCTTCAACCTGCCGCAGCCGCAACAGAAGAGCGGCGGCGGGTTGAAAGGAAAGCGAAGAAGACAAAACCACTAACCTACCCACTATGGAATCTTTCATCATAGAAGGCGGGCATCCGCTGAGCGGAACAATTACGCCGCAGGGAGCCAAGAACGAGGCCCTCGAAGTGATATGCGCCACTCTCCTGACAGAGGAGAAGGTGGTGATGAGAAACGTGCCGGACATTCTGGACGTGAACAACCTGATTCTCCTGCTGAAAGACATCGGCGTGAGCGTGGAGCGCATAGGCAAGAACGAATACACTTTTGAATCGAAAGACATAAATCTCGACTATCTCGGCAGCGAGGAGTTCGTGAGGAAATGCTCGTCGCTCCGTGGCAGCGTGCTGATGATCGGTCCGCTGCTCGCACGCTTCGGCAAGGCAGTGGTGGCAAAGCCCGGAGGCGACAAGATAGGCAGACGCCGGCTCGACACCCACTTCCTGGGATTCAAGAATCTGGGAGCCAAGTTCGTTCACAGCGAGGGCAGCAACACCTTCGAGATAAAGGCAAGCAGACTCAAGGGTACCTATATGCTTCTTGATGAGGCTTCGGTGACGGGAACGGCAAACATCGTGATGGCTGCCGTGCTCGCCAAGGGCACCACGACGATATACAACGCCGCCTGCGAACCATACATCCAGCAGCTGTGCAAGATGCTCAATGCCATGGGAGCGAAAATCAGCGGCATAGCGTCAAACCTGCTCACCATAGAGGGAGTGGACAAGCTGCATGGTGCTGACCACACCATATTGCCCGACATGATAGAGGTGGGCTCCTTTATCGGCATGGCGGCGATGGTGGGCAACGGACTGAGGATAAAGAACGTGTCGGTGGAGAATCTCGGTATCATACCAGATGCCTTCCGCCGGTTGGGAGTGAAGATATTGATAGAGGGCGACGACCTCTACATACCGCATGTGCCTCACTATCAGGTGGATTCGTTTATCGACGGATCGATAATGACGCTTGCCGATGCCCCTTGGCCCGGACTCACTCCAGACCTCATCTCCGTGTTGCTCGTGGTGGCTACACAGGCGAGAGGCAGCGTGCTCGTGCATCAGAAGATGTTCGAGAGCCGACTGTTCTTCGTTGACAAGCTGATAGACATGGGCGCACAGATAATACTCTGCGACCCACACCGCGCCGTGGTGATAGGCCACGACCACAAGGTGAGACTGAAAGCCGGCAGGATGACCAGCCCGGACATACGCGCCGGCATAGCGCTGCTCATAGCGGCTCTCAGCGCCAACGGCACGTCGAGAATCGATAATATAGCCCAGATAGACCGTGGCTATGAGGACATAGAGGCACGCCTCAATGCTCTCGGCGCCAACATTAAGCGTGTGAAAAACTGATGATAAGACAGGAAGAGGTATATAAGATAGGCAAGATAGGCAAGCCGCACGGTGTGAAGGGAGAGCTGACGCTCTTCTTCGACGACGACGTGTTCGACCGTGTCGACGCCGACTATCTCGTGCTCCTTATCGACGGCATCCTCGTGCCATTCTATATGGAGGAGTGGAGATTCAAGTCGGGCGAGACGGCACTCGTGAAGTTTGAGGACATCGACACCAAGGAGGAAGCCAGCGAGATAGTGGGCAGCGAGGTGTATTTCCCCAAACATCTCTCCGACCGGGGCGACGACGAACTGACCTGGGACGAGCTGAAGGGATTCAGCCTTGCCGACGACAATATGGGCGGAACCATAGTAGGCAAAGTGGTGGGTATCGACGAGAGCACCATCAACGTGCTGCTCGAGGTGGAGACCGCCGGCGGCGACATCGCGCTCATCCCGGCAAGCGAGGACATCATAGTGGAGGTGGACGCCGGAAAGAAGCTGCTCAGGGCAAAACTTCCGGAAGGTCTTATCGACATCAACGACAACAACTGATATGAAAAAGCAAATAGCCATACTCGGCTCAACAGGATCAATAGGTACGCAGGCACTGGAGGTGATAGAAGAACACTCCGACCTATACGAGGTGTATTGCCTCACGGCAAACAACAGGGTGAGGGAACTGGCTGAACAGGCACGCAGGTTCAATCCTGCCGCCGTGGTGATAGCCAACGAGGCACACTACGAGGAACTGAAGTCGCTGCTCGCCGACTGTCCCGACATCAATGTATATGCTGGCAGACAGGCAATCGACGACATCGTGACAGCCGGTCCGATAGATATGGTGCTCACGGCGATGGTGGGATTCGCCGGACTGAGCCCTACCATTAGTGCGATAAAGGCACACAAGAAGATATGTCTCGCCAACAAAGAGACGCTCGTGGT
>OGQZ01001175.1_pt1 | contig 20662 bp, 17 predicted proteins | sample 1553321 | NCBI WGS metagenome assembly OGQZ01 (sample SAMEA2579958, study PRJEB22360) | human gut metagenome | reverse complement strand
CCATGTCTCCATATCAACATGGTGAAGTTTTTGTAACTGATGATGGAGCAGAAACTGATTTAGACTTAGGTCACTATGAACGTTTTATTGATGAGAGCTTGAGCAAAAATTCCAACGTTACAACCGGTAAAGTATACTGGTCTGTACTTCAGAAAGAACGCCGCGGCGATTTTGGCGGAGGTACTGTTCAGGTAATTCCTCATATCACAAATGAGATTAAGAGCCGTTTTTACCGCAATTTTACCTCTGAAGATACACATATTGCGATCATCGAGGTCGGTGGTACGGTTGGAGATATTGAAAGTCAGCCTTTCTTAGAGTCCATTCGCCAGTTCCAGCATGAGGTCGGACATGAAAATGCCATGCTGATCCATGTTACACTGATTCCTTATATTAAGGCATCCGGCGAATTAAAAACAAAACCGACACAGGCAAGTGTAAAAGAATTACAGGGAATGGGTATCCAGCCGGATATCATCGTCTGCCGTTCCGAGCAGCCGTTAGACCAGGGGATCAAAGATAAGATCGCTCTTTTCTGTAACGTACCAAACGATCATGTATTACAGAATCTGGATGTGGAATATTTATATGAAGCTCCGCTTGCAATGGAAGAAGAGCATCTTGCACAGGTTACCTGTAAATGCTTAAATCTGGAATGTCCAACACCGGACTTAACCGATTGGAAAGATATGGTCAATGCCCTGCGTCATCCGAATAAGGAAGTAGACATTGCACTGGTCGGAAAATATATTCAGCTCCACGATGCTTACCTCTCTGTTGTGGAAGCATTAAAACACGGCGGTATTGCAGAACGTGCAACGGTCAACATCCACTGGGTGGATTCTGAAGAACTGAACGAAGAAAATGTGGACGAGGTATTAGGCTCTATGCAGGGTATCCTGGTTCCTGGCGGTTTCGGCAGCCGTGGTGTAGAAGGAAAAATCCTTGCAGCAAAATATGCCCGTGAGAACAAAATCCCATATCTTGGTCTCTGCCTTGGTATGCAGGTTGCAATTATTGAGTTTGCCCGTAATGTCTGTGGTTTCCATGATGCACACAGCATCGAGTTAGACCCGAACACTACTCATCCGGTTATTGCATTGATGCCGGATCAGGACGGTGTAGAGGATATCGGTGGTACTTTAAGACTTGGCGCATATCCTTGTGAACTGGACAAGGATTCCAAAGCCCACGCTGTTTACGGCGAGTCCACCATCCACGAAAGACATCGTCACCGTTACGAAGTCAACAACGATTACCGCAATGCACTGACTGAAAAAGGATTGAACCTCTGTGGTCTTTCTCCTGATGGAAGGATTGTGGAAATGATCGAGATTTCCGATCATCCATGGTTCATTGCTACACAGGCTCATCCGGAGTTCAAGTCCAGACCGAACAGACCGCATCCGTTATTCAAAGGATTTGTGGAAGCTGCCTGCAAATGTGAGCGTTAATTTCATGTAAGTTAATTACAGAAATGCTTTTATAAAAAAATATAGAAAAAGTCCCATGTGGTTCATACAGATTAAAATGTCATACTCTGAAATCTGTACGGACCGCATGGGACTTCTTTTTTTATTATTTACTATGGATCTCAAAAAATCCTATGTAACTATGCATTATTTATTATTCATCATTGTCTAAGAAACGCATCTTGTTCTTCTCAAGGTCGTTTCCTGCATACTCGTATTTAGAACTGTTCATAATTTTCAGACACCGGCTGCAAAGTGTTCCGAAGGTAACTTTTGCTCCACATCTTGCACAACGGATGGATACCAATGCCCGCTTATCTCCATCTTCCTTATACTCAATCCTTCCTTCTTTGATCCACGCCTTCACTTTCTTTTGCGGGATTCCAAAATGCTCGGCTACCTGCATTTCCGTGACATCATTTTTACGAATGTAATCTCTGACCTTATCAAACAGTTGGTTCTCCTCACATGTCGGGCAAAGCTCTGCTTCGTAGGTCGGTGAAAGCACTCTTCCACAATTCTTACAATATCTGTACGCGCCTTTATCCTCTTCTGTCATATATCTTCACCGTCCCTCTTACTTACTTCTCTTCTATGTTATCTGCAATGGATTCTATTGTCAAGATATTGTCTATATTCAGGCAAAAAAATTGGAATGTTTTTCATTTTATACAATACCGGCTCTTGCATTTTCCATATTTAGGTGTTATACTTACCGCAGTAAATAAATAATGTAAGCCACAGAGACGAATGAGCAAGGTAAAAAAGATGCGAGAGCATCCTTATTTTCTTGCTCTTTTTTTGTATCTTGGTATGTAACTTCTGTCAATTTCCCTACCCAATATTGATAGAATCTACATAGATTTGACGGCGATGCCGTCAACCCATTTCCAAATTCGCTTGCAGCAAATGACTTCGTAATATATACAGACTACCCGGTCTGTTGCTCATGAGGGGAGCTATTAAGAATATAGGCTGCAAACATATGGATTTCTCCCATCTGCATCCGGACATACCCCGCCGGATGCAGATTAATCCAACCCAATCCAAAAACTGAATAATTCTTTTCATTTTTCACTATTTCATATATAATGAAGGATAGGATGCCGGATGGCATACTGTCCTTTTATTTTTTTACACAAGGAGGTACTTTATGCATTCTGAATTTATGGAAGCCTTAGAAAACTCTCCTGTCATCGCCGCCGTGAAGGATGATGACGGATTAAAAAAATGTCTGAAGACCGACAGTTCCATTGTTTTTATTCTCTATGGCGATATCTGCAATATTCCTCAGATTGTAGAAACAGTCAAATCTGCCGGGAAGATTGCCATGGTGCATGTGGATCTGATCCACGGACTCAGCCCGAAAGAGATCGCCATTGATTTTATCCACCAATATACAAAAGCGGATGGTATTATTTCCACAAAGGCTCTGCTGATCAAACGTGCCAGTGAGCTTGGTCTGTATACGATTCACCGTTTCTTTGTGATCGATTCCATGGCATACGAAAGTATTTTTAAGACCATGCGTACCGGAAAACCAGACTGTATCGAGATTCTTCCTGCACTTATGCCAAAGGTCATTCAAAAGCTCTGCAAATCCTCTCCGATTCCGGTCATTGCCGGCGGTATGGTTTCAGAAAAAGAAGACATTATGGCTCTTTTACAGGCAGGTGCCGTTTCCGTCTCATCGACCAATCAGGAGACCTGGTTTATCTGATATGATCAGGGTGGCAAAAAACCGTCATCGGTTCCATTCGGATTCCAATGACGGTTTTCTTTTTATCTTTTGAATACTTCCCTCTTATCTACTTGCATAGAATGATCTTATATATTCGCACCCTCTGCCGGAGCTGCCGGTGTATCCTGCGGTTTTTCTCCCTTAAATACCATACTTAAGAGAATTGGGGTGATCAGGGTTGTAACAATAACCACCAATACGATCGGTGCAAATAAGTCATCGCTTAACATGCCTGCCTGATAACCTTTCTGTGCCACGATCAAGGCAACCTCACCACGGGAGATCATGCCGACACCAATCCGCAATGCTTCTTTATTCGTACACTTGCATATTTTAGCACCCAGACCGCATCCCACAACTTTTGACAAAATAGCAATGATTAACAGGATAATGGAAAACAGGATCATGCTGCCGTTTAAACCATCTAAGTTGGTCTTCATTCCGATACTTGCAAAAAATACCGGTGAGAAGATCAGGTATGCAGGTATCTCAACTCTTCGATTGACATAACTCTCGATCTTCATAGAGCAAAGCATCAGTCCTGCAAAATATGCACCTGTAATATCTGCGATTCCAAAGAACTTTTCGGATACATATGCCATTAAGAAACAGAATGCCAATGCAAGGATTGCAGTTCTTCTCAATTGATCCTGTGACTCTAAGAATGGTTTCAGTTTTGCCAGTACAAACCAGATGACTGCGATCACAACAAAGTAAAGTGCAATCTTACCAAATACGGTTGCCGGATTGACACTGGTATCTTCTAAACTGGTTACGATCGTCAATACGATGATACCAAGGATATCGTCAATGATCGCTGCTCCTAAAATCGTAGAACCGACCTTTCCTTTTAAATGTCCTAACTCTCGCAGCGTCTCGACCGTGATACTAACCGAGGTTGCCGTCAGCACCGTTCCGACAAATACTGCTTTCATACACTCATGAAAACTTGATACATCTACATGGAAGTATAATGCATATGCAATAAATCCTCCTGCTAACGGAACGATAACTCCACACATTGCAACAATAAAGGAAGCTACACCGTTTGCCTTTAATTCTGATAAATCGGTCTCAAGTCCTGCACAGAACATCAGTAAGATAACACCGATTTCTGCCATGTATGCTAAGAAATTTCCATCACTCTCCATCTGTACCAGATTCAATACGGATGGTCCTAAGATAACGCCCGCCACCAAAGCACCTACAACCTGTGGCATCTTAACTTTTTTAGAAAAAATACCCAGTACTTTTGTGGAAACTAAAATAATCGCCAGAAACAGCAAAAAATTAAATGATTCCATATTGCCATTCACTCCTTTTTATTTTCTTAATTACAGTCATGCAACTTCCCCGATATAAGCCTATATCTTCATGCGTTGACTTTTCTGTTACATATAATACTCTCATTTGTTAAAAAAAGCCACCTAAATTTTATAAACATTTTTTAAGATTTTAATAGATTTTATTGTGAAAATTTACGAATTTTTACAATAAACACAGGGATTTTGCGGATTTTAAGGGTGGTGCTAAAAGAATGTTAAGATTTTAACAGATTTGATAAAATGTACAAATAAAATCCAAAGATAAACTCTGATAAATCCTGATAAACTGGGAAAAGTCCTTAGGGCTTGCGGTTCCTAAGGACTTTCCGAGGAGTTTAGTTATGAAAATGTTAATCTATATATAAGGTAATTGCTGCCTCATTCATTTGATGTTTTCATTATAGGAACTATTTATGACCAAACTGTGACGCAAAACTTAAAGGATTCTAAAATAAATCTAAACCTTTCTTTTATATTTTTTATACTTGGTTAAGATTTACAGTTCCCAGTGCAGGCTACTGCCCCTCTCCCCCTTAGAAACAACCAGCTTTTTCTCCATCTGCTCCTTTAATTCATTGACATGCGAGATGATCCCGATCTGTCTTCCACTACCGGTCAGTTCTTCTAAGACATTTAATGCCTGCGTTCTTGAGATGTCATCCAAAGAGCCAAAGCCTTCGTCGATAAACATCATTTCCAACTGTACCGCTCCCGCAGTCCTCTGCACAATGTCCGAAAGTCCCAGTGCCATCGAAAGTGCCGCCATGAATGCCTCTCCACCGGATAAGGTACGGACATCCCTGATCGCATTTGTAACCAGGCTGTGTACTACCAGATCCAATCCCTCATTTTTTCCCTTGCCGCTCTCCTGACCTTCTTTTAACTGTAAGACAAAGCTTCCACGGCTCATTTTGATCAGTCTTCGGTTTGCTTCCTTTAAGATCTGTTTAAAATACTTCCTCTGTACATAGGTCTCAAAGTCCATCTTCATACTTCCACTCAACCGTCCGTTTGCCGTGCGGTTCAGCGTATCTGCAACTGCTGCCTGCTCTTTGAACTGCTCCCGTTTCGCATCATACTTTTGCAGGTTCTGACGGATACGCTCATTGATCTCCTGTGTGGTATGAAGCTGCCGCAGTCTGTTCTCTGCGTTTTGAACCTCCTCCGACAGCTCTCTTTGCTGCTGTTTCTTCTCTGTAAGCTCCAGAGGCTTGCGGCCCTCGGTCTCCTGTAACAACTGTTCTTTCTGACCTTTGTAGACTGCTTCCTGCTCCTGCGTCTGAGATAACTCTTCCTGTGTCTTTTTTACGGAAGATTCTAACCGCTGCTTTAACTGCCTGTTCTTTTCTAAGATTGCCACGGCTTCTTCTTTTCCTGAATAGACCAGATTCTTAGAGGTAAGCTCTAACTCTTTTGCCGCCTCCGCTAAGAGTACCCGGATCTCCGTCTCCTCCTGCTGCCTTTTCGTATCGTAGGCACTCTTTGCTTCCATATATTGTCTCTCGCTCTGCTCCCGGTGTTCTTCTGCCTCTGTCCGTTTCTTCCTTGCCTTTTTCACTTCTTCTTCGGATGGTACATCCTCAGCCATTTTTGCCAGAGACGGATGATGTGTGGAGCCGCAGACCGGACATGGCATCCCTTCTTCTAAGTCCTTTGCTAAAATCCCTGCCTGCTCATGGAAAAATGCCTCATAGACACGCTCATACTCTGCTACGGCTTCTTTTGCCTTCGTAACCCAGATGTTCCACTCCTTTTGTGACGTTTCCATACGCTGCTTTAAGGTCCCAAGAACTCCCTGATCCTTTTCTAAATCCGCTAAACGTTTCTTTCCGCTTTTCTCTTTTTCCTTTGCCTGTTCTGCCTGTTCATAGAGCGGTAGGGAATGTTCAATGTCAGCGATCTCTTTTTGGATGCTCTCTCCTTTTTTTTCAAGTTCCTGCTTTGCAGCTTCATGTGCCTGTTTTGCAGTTTCTACTTTGTGTTGTAAATCTTTCAGTTGTTCCGTCACCATGTTTAAGTGTTCAAACTGACGGTTCACCTGTTCCTGCACGCTGATGTCTTTCGTCAGTTGTTCTACGGCTTTTGCTTTTTCATCTTTTATTTTCTGTACGTCCGTGGTTTCTTTTTTACAGGCTACGATATTTTCCTGTAACAGGCTTTGTACCTCTTCGCATGGAAAGAAGTCATGTTGTAAGAGTTCCTGCATTTTGAGCTTTCCGGCTTCATCCAACCGGACACCGGAGGCTTCCTGCCGCAGTGCCTGCTCCTGTTTTTCTAACTCATCCTTTAAGATAGAAGCCTGCTGCCGGAAGTAGTCCTGGATCTTCGCACAGTAACCGGTCTGAAAGATCTTAGAAAAGATTGCCTTTCGATCATCGGATTTTGTATACAACAGCTTTAGAAAATCGCCCTGTGCCAGCATAGCGGTCTGGGTGAACTGGTTGACATCCAGCCCCACTAAATTCACGATTTCGCGGTCTGTCCCTTGCTTTTTCTCCGGGAACACCTGTCCGTCCGGCAGGATCAGCTCAACATTCTTTGGAATATTCCGCAGTGTGGTATTACCGTTTTTCAATTCCTTTTGTATCTTATGCTCCGGATTTCTTCTCACCTGATAGATCTTTCCGTGGCTTAAAAACGTCAGTTTCACATAGGTCTCTGTCTTTGCATCTGCAAACTGACTGCGCATCATACTGCCGCTTCGTTCCCCGCCGCTGGTCTCATCATAGAGCGCATAGGCAATCCCATCAAAAATCGTCGTCTTTCCTGCTCCGGTATCTCCGGTGATCAGAAAGAGTCCGCTTCCCGCTTTTGTAAAATCCACCTCTACCAATCCGGCATACGAGCCAAAGGCAGACATCTCTAACTTTAACGGTTTCATTCTGCTCCCCCTTCTATGATCTCATTCCAGGCATCCTGTGCCGCCTCCTGCTCCGCTTCATTCATGCTTCTGCCCTGCACTGTTTCAAAAAATGAGGCAAACGATTCAAACAGGCTTTCGGTCTCCTCTTCTTCCTCATAAAGATCTAAAATCCTGCGTGTTCTTTCATTATCAATACGGATCTCTAAAATATGGTCAAACACCAGCTCTAACTGTTCCTTTGGCATATACGGTTCTTCTTCATCCGTTAAGGTAATGCTGACAAAATCTTTCGCATGCTCTCTCTGCTCTAATACCTCCTGCAGTGTTCCCCGCAGCACGCAAAGTTCCCGCAGCGGCTTTAACTGCTTTTTTCGTACAACCGGCTCCTGTCCTTTTTCTCCTAATTCCACAATCTGAAAAGATTTCTCATGGGATACTTCACTTACGGAATATTTGAGTGGTGTTCCTGAATAGTAACACTGTCCTTTTCCAATCCTCTGCGCCCTGTGGATATGACCAAGTGCCACATAGTCAAAATCCTCCAAAAGTCTCGTATCGATCTGGTCAATCCCACCTGCCATGCGGATCTCGGAATCACAGGTTAACGGTTCGCTGCCACCGGATAAATAGAATTGATGTGACAATAGAACGTTGCGTTTTGTCGTATCTATTTCTTCCTCTTCTAATAGTTTTTTCACTGCATCTTCATAGCTGTCTATTTTTTCTTCTTCGTATTTTTTTCGCAGATGCGACGGTTTGGTAAATGGCAGCAGATAAAAGCACACTTCCCCGGCAGAATCCGTCATCGCCACTTTTCGGATCTTTTCGCCTGCTTCCCGCGGCGGCAGTCCGGCAATGAACACGCCCTCTTTTTCTAAGAGTTCCCGTGCAAATTCTAACCGTTCCCCACTGTCATGGTTTCCCGCAATGATAAGGAGCAATGCCTTTGGCAGTGTCTCCTTTAACTCTGTTAAAAACCAGTCAAACAGACTGACAGCCTCTGCTGACGGAATCGTTTTATCATAAATATCGCCACATAACAGAACGGCATCCGGCTGTTCCTCCTTTGCCGCTTCCAAAATCTGGTGAAAGACGTATTTTTGATCTTCTAAAAGTGAATAATAAAATAAATGTTTTCCAATATGCAGATCACTTAAATGAAAAAATTTCATAGCTCCTCCTTTTCTATCTGTACGAGTCCGCTTCGCTATGTTATACTAACATCATAAACAAAACATTTGTTCTTGTCCAGTGGATTTTTTATCCGACATTTTTATTTGACGGAACAGACCTATTTTATTAGGAAGAGATTCAGAACAAATTCAGAATGAGTTTTAGGACAAAATTTAGAACAAATTTTAGAAAGAGTTTTAGAAAGAAATCTGCAAAAAGGAGATTGGGAACTTGGAACCGGTTATTTTTCATATTGACGTAAATTCCGCTTTTTTAAGCTGGACTGCCATTGAACAACTGAAAAATGGAAGCACGGTCGATCTGCGCACGATCCCGGCCATTATCGGCGGAGACCGCGAGAGCCGTCACGGGATCGTACTGGCAAAGTCTACTTCTGCAAAAACGTTTGGTATCAAAACCGGTGAACCGGTCGCACATGCTCTTCGAAAATGCGAATCCCTGGTTATCGCACGTCCGGATCATGCGATGTACCGTCAGTATTCCAAGCAGCTTATGACGCTTCTGCGTACGTTTACACCGGACATTGAACAGCTTTCCATTGATGAATGTTTTTTGGACTTTACACCGATCGCCTATCAATATGAATCTCCGATTGCCGGAGCCACCCTTATTTCTAAGACTGTCAAAGAGCAACTCGGCTTTACCGTTAACATCGGGATCGCACCGAATAAGCTGCTCGCTAAGATGGCAAGTGATTTTGAAAAACCAGACCGCATCCACACGCTCTGGAAAGAAGATATCCCGAAAAAACTCTGGCCGCTTCCTATCGAGGACCTTTATATGGTAGGAAGATCCAGTTCTACCAGACTTCGTTCTCTTGGGATCACAACGATCGGAGAACTCGCACATACCGACAAAGATTTTTTAATGCGGGAATTCAAAAGCCATGGGCTGCTCATGTGGGAATATGCCAACGGGATTGCTCCCGCAGAAGTACACAGCACCGTTGAAAAATTAAAAGGAGTCGGCAATTCCACGACTTTGGCACAGGACGTTTCGAATGCCGACGATGCCAAAAAAGTGCTGCTTGCCTTAGCGGAACAGGTCTCTTCGAGACTCCGAAAGTCCAATCAGCTTGCACAGTCCGTAACCGTGGAGATCAAGTACAGCACGTTTCAACGTACTTCGCACCAGAAGGTGCTGCTCTTTCCCACGAACTCGACCCAGCCGATCTATGAGCTTTCCTGTCGTCTTTTTGATGAGCTTTGGAACCACACCCCGATAAGATTACTCGGTATCCGCACCGGAAAACTCTTAGATGAGGATGCACCGGTCCAGATGACTCTGTTTGACTCCGGTTATTTAGAAGCAAAATCCGAAAAGCAGCAGAAATTAGATGCTGCCTTGGATCAGATCAAATCCCGCTATGGAGAAAATGCTGTCATACGCGGCAGTTTTTTCCCTGAAAAAGAAGAACCCTGACTATTGTATTTTCCCCGAAATTGGCTTAAAATGGAACTGTTTGAGTTAAAATCACAAAAAGAGGAGGATTGTATGTTAGGAATTATTGGAGCAATGGACGAAGAAGTTGCAAAGATCAAAGAGCATATGACAGATGTGGAAGTCCACAGCAAGGCTTCCATGGATTTTTATAAAGGATTTTTAAATGGAAAAGAAGCTGTTGTTGTACGTTCCGGTATCGGTAAAGTCAATGCCGGTATCTGTACACAGATCCTTGTCGATGATTACGAAGTCGATGCTGTCATCAACACTGGAATCGCCGGCTCTTTAAATAAGGATATCGATATCGGGGATATTGTGTTGTCCACAGATACGTTAGAGCATGATATGGATGCCGTTTCTTTCGGTTATCCGCTGGGTCAGATCCCAAGAATGGACACGCTTTCTTTTACGGCAGATGAGCATCTTCGAAAAGTTGCCAAAGAATCCTGTGACAAGGTTCTTTCCGGTGTAAAGGTATTTGAGGGTCGTGTGGTAAGCGGTTTCCAGCCATGAGAAAAAGGACTGGCTGGTAGAGACCTTCGGCGGTTACTGTACCGAAATGGAAGGTGCTGCGATCGCACATGCCGCTTATCTGAACAACATCCCGTTTTTGATCATCCGTGCCATTTCCGATAAAGCAGATGACAGTGCTTCTATGGACTATCCTGCATTTGAAAAAATGGCAATCGCGAACTCTGTAACTTTGATCTTAGAAATGGCAGGTAATTTATAATGGAAAAAATCGCAAGTTTTACTGTAGATCATTTAAGACTTCTTCCGGGTGTTTATGTGTCCAGAAAAGACCATGCCGGAAGCGAAGTGCTTACCACTTTTGATATCCGCATGACACGCCCGAATTTTGAACCGGTCATGAATACTGCGGAGATACACGCTATCGAGCATCTGGGTGCAACTTTTTTACGCAATCATAAGGATTTTGCCTCAAAAACCATCTATTTTGGACCGATGGGCTGCCGCACCGGATTTTATCTGATCCTTGCCGGCGATTACGAATCTGAGGACATCGTTACACTTTTAACAGAAATGTTTACGTTTATCCGTGATTACGAAGGTACGATCCCGGGAGCTGCCGCTAAGGACTGTGGCAATTATTTAGACTTAAATCTGCCTATGGCAAAATATGTTGCAAAAAAATACTTAGAGGAAGTGTTAGAGCATATTTCGGATGACAGACTCCACTATCCGGCATAGCCGATGCACTTTTTGGCAATTTCTGTCAAACTACAGTTGAGAACAACATCCCGCCATAGTATAATGTATCTTGATTGTTATATATTTATCAAAAATTTGGAGGAACTATGTTAGAATTAAAAAATATCAGTTATGAAGTCGATGACGACAATGACAATAAAGAGATTCTAAAAAATGTCAATCTGACGATTGATGAACATTTTGTGGCGATCACCGGTCCGAACGGTGGCGGTAAATCCACACTTGCCCGCATCATTGCCGGCATTCATACACCGACCAGCGGTCAGATCCTGTTTAACGGAGAAGACATTACAGATCTCAGCATTACTGAGCGTGCCAAACGCGGTATCAGCTTTGCTTTCCAGCAGCCGGTCCATTTCAAGGGACTGACGGTAAAAGATCTGGTAAATATTGCAGCAGGCAAACCGATGTCTGTCAGCGATATCTGTGATATTCTCTCTGAGGTTGGCCTTTGTGCCAGAGAATACATTGACCGTGAAGTGAACTCCAGCCTTTCCGGCGGTGAGTTAAAGCGAATCGAGATCGCTACTATTTTAGCAAGAGGAACCCAGCTTTCTATTTTTGACGAGCCGGAAGCAGGTATTGATCTTTGGAGCTTTAACAGCCTGATCAAGGTATTTGAAAAAATGAGAGATGAGATCAACGGCTCTATCCTGATCATCTCCCATCAGGAGCGTATTTTAAACATTGCAGATAAGATCATCGTCATTGCAAACGGCAGCGTGGATTCCATCGGTTCGAAAGAAGAGATCATGCCACGCCTGATGAACCAGCCAAGCACTTGCAAGACATTAACAGATAAAGCATAAAAAGGAGGTCTTAGCATGGATGCCATTCAGAAGAATTTATTAGAGCAGGTTGCGGGACTGCATGAGATCCCGGAGGGAGCTTATAATATCCGTTCGGACGGACAGCTTGCCGGACGCAACACTACTGCGAATATTGATATTATTTCCAAACAGGACAAGTCCGGTATCGATATTTATATCAAACCGGGAACTACAAATGAAAGTGTACACATTCCGGTTATTTTAAGCCAGAGCGGTTTACAGGAGTTAGTCTATAATGATTTCCACGTTGGAGAGAACTGCGATGTTACCATTATTGCAGGCTGCGGTATCCACAACTGTGGAACTGATACTTCAAAGCATGACGGTGTACACACCTTCTATGTTGGAAAAAATTCCAAAGTCCGCTACATCGAAAGACACTATGGAGAAGGCGATGGACGCGGTGAGAACATTATGAATCCTGAGACCGTTGTCCACTTAGAAGAGAACGCCTATATGGAAATGGAGACTACCCAGATCAAGGGAATTGATTCTACCAACCGTATCACCAGAGGTGACTTAAAAGACGGAGCGACTTTAGAGGTCCGCGAAAAGATCATGACACACGGAAAACAGTATGCAAAGACTGATTTCCATGTAGAACTCAACGGAAAGGATTCCAGCACCAATATCGTATCCCGTTCCGTTGCCAAGGGCGAATCCCATCAGGTCTTTTTAGCAAAGATCAGCGGTAACAATAAATGTGCCGGCCACAGCGAATGTGATGCCATCATTATGGAAAATGCCCATGTTGATGCTACGCCGGAGCTTTCCGCTAATAACATTGATGCCAGCCTGATCCACGAAGCTGCGATCGGTAAAATTGCAGGTGACCAGTTGATCAAACTGATGACACTTGGTCTGACCGAAGCAGAAGCCGAAGAACAGATCATCAACGGATTTTTAAAATAATATTTGAAAATAGAAAAATGCACGCGCAGATTTACGCGTGCATTTTTATTGCCTATTTCACAGGACTTCTACCTGCTTCTTATCTCTTCTGTGGCTCTCCACAATATTTACACTTATAATGTCCAATTACGTCCGCTCCACTTCATACCACACGTTGTACACCATCCGTGTTCTCCCTTCTTAACAACCCTGTCGTAGTATACAGGGGTATGATTGTAGTGCCATGCACCACACTCTACACATTTACCCTTACTCCATTTGTGAGTATCCGTGTTTTTACATTTTTTGAATATATTTTTTTTATTTTTACATTTGTGGTATTTATCATTAACTTCTTTAAATGAACAGTATTTGTATCCACTTATCGTACAACTGGTATGTAAAGTCTCGAACTTAAAGTTCACTGTCTTTACTTCCTCTTGTTTTTCTTCTTCCTTTTCTTCTTTCTTTTCCTCTACAGGCGGATCTACGAATCTGATGATGATGATACTCGGCTCCTCATCTTTTATTTTTTCAATCTTCTGTGTTGGCTCATCCTCCTCGATCATTTTGATCTGTGTGGAATCATCCTGTGACTTCTTTTCATCTTCATCGTCATCTTTTGCCATTTCTTTTGTTTCAAAGATGATCCGGATCGGTTCCATTGGTTCCTCGGACGCAGATTTATCTTCTGTTTTAGCGGTATCCTTTGTCTTTGAGTCTTTCTGTTCCTCCTCTATCTGCTGTAGGGAGAACTCTACTGTGTCCTCGCTTCCCTCTACTCTCTTTGCTACGAGCTGGTTCAAAACAGAATCATCTTTCTTTTTCGGAACATCTGTCTTTCCCACCTTATAATTCATATGATCGCTGGAAATGGCCAGTTTGCTTCCATTGTCTGTTTCACAGATGATAGAGTTGCCATTTTTCTTAATATTTTTTATGGATGCATTCACAATGTCTTCTGAAACGTATATTAAGACTTCTCCGTTTTCATACGGCTTCATACGGATTCCAAGCTGATTGATACCATCCGCTGCATCCATCTGTATCGTACCTGCATTTTCATCTTTCCCAAACTGCAAAGTAAGATTATTCAGTTCTTTATGCTCTGACAGCATCGAAAACTCGCGTAACTGCTTTTCATCCTTTTCATTTACATATAACAGATTTCTTTTTCCATCCTCTGACTCACCGGAAAAAATTTTCAGATTGTCCGGGATCGAAGAGATTTCTTTTCCATCCATATCCTCGAACTTGGTATTTTGTTCATTCCCTGTCAGTGATACTAAATTTGCCAGTCTCTTTGTTTGTTTAGCACAGCGTTTACATATATCTACCACTTGTGCTGTCTTTTTATCATAGATTGCACCCGATAGATACTCATGTCCAAGTGCCGCTATGGTTTCCTGTTTTTGGATTACTTCATTACAATCAGAACAGTGTGTTCCTTCTGTCAGACCGCTCTGCTCACAGGTTGCCTTTACCGCCTTGTCGGTTACGATCGTATGACCTTTCGCCGGGATCTCTTTTTGCTTGGTAATGACTTCGTTACATACAGAACAATGCTTTCCTTCCGTCAGACCATTCTGCGTACAGGTTGCCTCCACTGCCTGATCCGTTACGATCGTATGTCCCAGTGGTGCTATTCTTACCCTTCTTTGCGTAATCGTATTGCAGACGGTGCAGAAAATTCTGTCTGTCCATCCGTATTCTGTACAGGTTGCCGGTGTACCTTTTTTCTTTTGAAGTACATGGCGTTTTTTCCGTACTTTCTTCTGCTCCACAAGAACCTGATTACAGACGGAACAGTGTTTTCCTTCTGTCAGACCTTCCTTGCTGCAGGTTGCCTCTACTGCCTTGTCAGTTACAGCATGGTGTTTTTTCGGTGCTAACTTTTTCTGCTTCTGAATCACTTCATTACAGACAGAGCAATGTTTTCCTTCTGTCAGACCGCTCTGTGTACAGGTCGGTGTCACTCCTTTGTCCGTTACGATCGTATGACCTTTTGCCGGTGTGGTCTCTGTTTTCACTTCGTTGCAATTCTGGCAGGTATACTGTACCTCGCCGGTAGTCACACATCCTGCTTCCCTGATCTGTTTCTTATCGCCCCACTCATGCCCTGTCGCCGGAATGATTTCTGTTGTATACTGTGTATTACAGTACAGACAGTAGATCAGCCACTCTCCGTCCTCTGTACAGGTTGCCATTTTCACCAATTCTTTCTTATCCTCATTCGGAACATGTTTGCCGTCTTTTGCCTCCTTGCATCCTGTCTCATCCGCAAAAACCGTCCCCGGTATGGATGTCAGACACACAACTGTTGCGGTTGCAACACACAACATCCTTTTCCATATTTCTTTTTTCATCCTAGCCCTCCTATTCTTTTTCCTATGCTATGCCTTCTTTCCTTCTTTCGTAGTCATCACTGCTTCAAATCCCCGATGCGCCTGCACGATGGTATCTTCTATCAGTTTTTGTGCGATAGATTGCAGATCCACCTCTAATACCGCATCGATCACTGCATCCTGCTTCTCCTTGGGCACCTGATAGAGTGTAAAACAGCACTGCAGATGCCGTCTGATCTTATCCTCTATCTTAAAGTACAGATGACAGTGCTTCGCCATAAATCCACGGGTGATTCCCCCGGAAGCAATATCCATTTCATAAAAATCCTTTTTTTCTGCTTCGGGAAGATAATCGGCAAAGATCACGCTCAGCCTTTCTGCTGTATTGTTATATATATATTCACAGGTTGTCGGCAGTGAGTACGCCATCACATATAATTCCCGTAACGGTTCCGACAACTCTGTAATATACATCTGCAACGCAGTCTCTATTCCATACAGCATCAGCGGATCTTTCTGCTCCCCTAAAAGCTGTTCTGCATTCTCAAACTGTCTATTGAACATCTGCTGTACCAATGTCAATAACAATGCCTCTTTATTCTCAAATGCAGCAAAAAACGATGATGGTGCCATTCCCGCTGCCCTTGCGATCGCCGCTGTCGTTGTCTTTTCATAGCCATTTTCTAAAAACAACTGGACGGCTGCTAAGAGCATTTTGTTTCTTCTCGCCACTCCTTTAGGCTGTAAACCTTTTGGCATTTTTCACGCTCCTTTGACTGTAGTTTAGTATTCATTATTGACTATAGTCAATTTTAACATGCAAATATCAAAAATGCAATGACATTTCGGTATTTTCTATAGAGATTCGGGAGCAAAAGACGGTTTCCGGTTTTTGGATCGGCAACGTGCACAAAGCCAGGTTGCCAGCCACTATGTTGTGAGCTGTCTTTTAACACCCTGACCTTGTCGCGAAAAAAGTCAGGTACAGATTCCCTAGAAACGGACTGTACCTGACTTTTTTGATTTCTCTATATATTTTGTACAAAAATTTTATATTATCTTACATCTGGTGTCTTACCACTGCATATTCATCATCCAGACGATAATACGGACAGTTGTCAAAACTTCCGGTCAGAAACTTTACCATATCATCCTCATCTAAATTCATATCACAGCAGTAGCACTCCATCTCATCGTCATAGACATAATTGACGCAGCTTTCACAATTACTTGCCATTGTATCTTCCCCTCCAATCCTTCGGACTATCCGGTTACCATTCTGCTCTCTTTCATTAACGATGTTTCCATACACGCGGTGCAAATAAGATCAACAGTGGGAAAATCTCCAGTCTTCCGATCAGCATATCAAAGATCATAACCAGCTTTGACAACACGGAAAATCCTCCATAACCGCCCATCGGTCCTACTACTTCCAGTCCCGGCCCGATATTATTTAATGTTGCTGCAATCGCGGTAAAATTCGTAACCATATCATGCTTATCCAGACTAAGCAGGAAAAGGGATGCCGCAAAAATAAACATGTATACGATCAGATACATATGTGTGGTGCGGATCGTTTCATCAGATACCGCCTTATCATCCATTTTTACAACCTTGACGCTTCGCGGATGGATCAGATGGCTGACTTCCCGGATCGAGGATTTGATATAAATGATCAAACGACTGACCTTAATTCCGCCTCCGGTACTGCCCGCGCAGGCACCTACAAACATCAGCATGACTAAAATATTCTTTGAAAATGTCGGCCACAGATTGAAATCCGCAGTCGCATATCCGGTAGTTGTCATAACCGATGCCACTTGAAATGTTGCCAGATTCAGGTTATGCAACAGTTCACTTGCATTATGTGTTAAATCCAAAGTAATCAAAATAGATGCAATTCCAAAAATGGCAAAATACCAACGGACTTCTTCTATTTTAAAAGCATCACTGCTCTTTTTCATCAAAATCAGATAGAAGAAACTGAAATTGACACCAAACAGCACCATGAATATCGTAATGATCACCTGCTGCAGTGCCGTATAGCTTGCCGCACTGTCTACAACCAGACCAAAGCCTCCGGTTCCTGCCGTTCCAAGAGACATACACACGGCATCAAATGTCGGCAGCCCACTGATCAGCAAAGCAATGATCTCTAACATAGTCATTGTCAGGTAGATGAGATACAGTATTCCTGCTGTTTTTCGCATACGCGGCACCAGTTTGGATACGATCGGTCCCGGACTTTCTGCTCGCAGGATATGCATATTCTCTCCATCTGCTAACGGCAGGATCGCCATCATAAACACCAGTACCCCCATCCCGCCAATCCAATGGCTGAAACTTCGCCAGAAGAGTGCCGTATGAGAAAATGCTTCTACATTTTCCGCAATGCTTGCTCCGGTGGTTGTAAATCCGGATACGATCTCAAACAAGGCATCTACGAAATTTGGAATCTCACCACTGAGCCAGAGTGGGATTGCTCCGACCACACTGAGAACGATCCAGCTCAATGCCACACTGACAAATCCTTCTTTTGCAAAAAAACCGCCTTTTTCCGGCTTTTTCCATGTCATGATCCTTCCAAGGACAAAGCCTGCAATTGCTGTATACAAAAAATATTTTCCGGTTTCTTCGCTATAGATCAGGCTGACAAACCACGGTAACAGCATGAATGCTGACACAAATACCAAGACACAGCCCAAAATATATATCACAGTTTTTTTATTCATTTTCCTAACCTTCTAATATATCATCAATATCGTCCAGACCCAGATTTGTCGTTACGATGATGACACTGTCTCCACTCTGCAGCATATCATTTCCGCTTGGTGTGATCAGTTTCCCCTTTCTCTGTATTGAGCAGATCAGCAGATTTTTCTTAATCTTCAATTCACAGATTGGTTTGTTAGTGACTTTTGCTGTCTTGCTGACAATGAACTCTAATGCTTCTACCCGTCCATCGATCATACGATAAAGTGTCTGTACATTACTTCCCATGGTGTTTTGCATTGCACGCACATAACGGATAATGGACACACCGGTAATGACCTTTGGCACGATCAGGCTGTCAATCCCCAGATCATCGACGACTTCGGGGAATTCAATCTTATCTATCTTTGTCATGGTCTTTGCATGTGACACTTTTTTCGCATAAAGAGAAAGCATGATATTTTCCTCATCGATATCGGTCATTGCCGCAAATGCATCTGTCTCACGGATTTCTTCTTCTAATAAAAGCTCTTTATCAATTGCTTCCCCCTGAATGATCATAGCATGTGGCAATGCTTCACTCAGTTCTTCACAACGCTTTTTATTTTCTTCAATGATCTTTACTTCCACTCCGGTATCCTGAAGGATTTTTGCAAGATAGAAAGAAATCATTCCTCCTCCTGCTACCATGACGGATTTGATTGGGTTCGCCGGTACACCGATCTTTTTAAAAAACGGAGTTGCCTCGCGGATCGGAAGGCTGACGGAAATTGCATCACCAGCCATCAGTACAAAATTACCATCCGGAATCCGGATCTCTTTTCCACGTTTTACAATACAAACCAGGATCTGTCTGCTGATCTTAACGGCAAATTCTGCAACACTCATTCCGTTTAATACGGATTTTTCTGGAATGACTACACGAAGCAGGGTCATTCCACCACGGAATTTCTCTACTGCAAGGGCAGACGGATACTGTATCAGACGTGCCATCTCGTTTGCAGCCTCCCATTCCGGGTTAATGGACATAGACAGTCCAAGTTCTTCTCTTATATATCCAATTTCATCGTAATATTCCGGATTTCTCACTCTTGCGATCGTCTGGCAGTTACCTGCCTTTTTCGCGATCAGGCAGCTTAACAAATTGACTTCATCCTGGTTTGCAACGGAGATCAGAAGGTCTGCTTTTTCAATGCCTGCTTCTTTTTGGGTCCGGTAACTGGTACCATTTCCCAATACGCAATAGATGTCCATTTCCGAAGAAAGGTCTTTTATTTTTTCCTCATCCGAGTCAATGACCGTAATCTCGTGTCCCTCGGCATTCAAATGCTGGGCAAGCGTATATCCTACTTTTCCGCTTCCCACAATAATGATATTCACTCTCTTATCCTCCAACGATCCAAAACTCATTCCCGCTCGGAATATTATACTCCAAAGACTTTCTTTTGTCGATGTATATCGCGCTAAGAGATAGTATAATTTTCGCTATATGTCAAATAATATTCCCCTTTTTCCTGCATTTATAGATGTAAGATTCTGAAAAATCCATCAAAATATTATTATGTTCAGAAATCCGTTCTTTCTCTCAAAAGTAACCATAAAAACATTTCATATTTTAAAATCTCCCCATATCGAGGACTTTTTGCTATAATAGAATAAGCAGTTCCGATTTCATCTGGAACGGCAAAAGAAAAAAGACAGAATATTTCAAAGAAAGAAGGATCCTTTATGAGAAAAAAATTATTTGCCATACTACTCGTTGGCATTTTCGTACTGTCACTCTACGCCTGTGGAAGCAACAGTAAAACAGACCTGAGCGGCACCTGGAAAACAAAAGAAGAGGACGGAAGCTGGATGGAAGCTGAGATCAAAGATGATGTCATCACGATCAACTGGATCTCTGACGAAGGCGAATCCACCTCGGTATTCTGGGTTGGTTCCTACGATGCTCCAAAAGATTCCGGTAACGAATACTCCTGGGAATCCAAGCGTGACAAAGACAAGACGGATAAAGAACCGCTGGCTTCCTCAGATGATACTAAGAAGTTCACTTATAAAGATGGAAAACTCACTTATCAGATGACAGGTTTCGGGGTTACTACGACAATGTCTATGACGAGGGAGAAGTAGGAGATAGATAATATTAATCTCAACCATGTTGTCATTGTTGGCAATATGGTTGAGATTGTTCTAGATCAAGACATGGGAAATTATCATTCTTTCTCAGACATTCCGAAAATGAAACATTAACCGCTTTCTACGGACACAACCTGCGGTCAACTGTCGATAACAAATTGACCGCACTTGGGGTTCTTTACGTCTAGGATGCCATCTACTATGTACTCTTAAAAACAGGACAATAGCTAATCCATAATAAAAACTCTGATTGCGATCATCAATTAATGTCTTTATATATTTATACTCCATTTTATTTTGGCAGCTCCATTTATATTCTATTGAATATAAATATCCCGCCTCATCACCTCTGAAATCATCTTTCAAATCATCATTACGAATCAAATGATTTTCCAAAAGATTTAGAATGCAATCGCGATCTTTCATTTTGTTCGAATCCTTATTATCACAATTTCCGCTTTCTAATAATAATTCATT